>Ga0114933_10001064_pt1 | contig 31524 bp, 28 predicted proteins | sample 4SBtaG_FD_89691 | JGI IMG/M metagenome (GOLD analysis project Ga0114933, IMG submission 89691) | Deep subsurface microbial communities from Kolumbo volcano to uncover new lineages of life (NeLLi) - 4SBTROV12_W25 metaG | ecosystem: Environmental > Aquatic > Marine > Volcanic | place: Kolumbo... | reverse complement strand
GATGATCTCGACCGGCGTCGAAGGACCAGCGGTCTTGAGCTTCTTGCCCTGGTGGTCGCTCATCGCCCGGACCTTGCCGTGCTCGACGCCGAGGACCAGCGGGTCCTTCGGGTTGAGCGTGCCCCGCTGCACCAGGATCGTGGCGACCGCACCGCGGCCCTGCTCGACCCGAGCCTCGAGCACGACGCCTTCGGCGTGGCGCTCGGGGTTGGCCTTGAGCTCGAGGAGCTCGGCGACCAGCAGGAGGGAGTCGAGCAGCCCGTCGATCCCATCGCCCTTGAGCGCGGAGACGTCGCACATGATCGTCTCGCCACCGAAGTCCTCGGCGACGAGCTCGTACTGCATGAGCTCCTGGCGGATCTTGCCGGGGTTCACGCCCTGCTTGTCGCACTTGTTGACCGCGACGAGGATGGGCACGCCCGAGGCCTTTGCGTGGTTGATCGACTCGATCGTCTGGGGCATGACCCCGTCGTCGGCGGCGACGACCAGGATGACGATGTCCGTCGCCTGGGCGCCGCGAGCACGCATCTCGGTGAAGGCCTCGTGGCCCGGGGTGTCGATGAAGGTCAGGACCTGGCCCTTCTGCTTCACCTGGTAGGCGCCGATGTGCTGAGTGATGCCTCCGGCCTCGCCCTCGGCGACCTTGGCCTTGCGGATCGAGTCCAACAGCGTCGTCTTTCCGTGGTCGACGTGACCCATGATGGTCACGACCGGCGGGCGCGGCACCGCGCTCTCGTCCTCGTCGTCGACCTCGGACTGGATGAGGTGCTCCTCCTCCTGGAAGCCGACGTTGACGGTCTCGTACTCGAACTCGTTGGCGACGAGGGTCGCCGAGTCGAAGTCGAGCTGCTCGTTGATCGTCACCATGTCCCCCATTCCCATGAAGAACTTGATGATGTCACCGGCCTTGACGCCCATCTCCATCGCGAGCTGCTTCACGGAGATGGTGCCGTCGACCATGACCTTCCGCTTCTGAGCGCTCGGCTTGGGCGAGGCGAGCTTGGGGACGCCCTTCTTCTTCCGCTTCCCACGCAGGTTGCGGGTCGGGACGTTCTCCATCCGGCGCTCGACGCGGCGACCGCGACGCCCACGCTGGTTGGTCGGGCGGCCGCGACCGCCTCCACCCGTGCTGCGGTCATCGGTGCGCTGCCCGGCGGGACGCTTGTCCGCGCCCCACTTGCTGGCTGGCTGGCCGGACTCGCTCCGTCCGCCGACGGTGGCGGCGCTACGGATGGCATCCGCGCGCGCCTTGGCTCGGAAGGCCTCGGGGTTCGTCGGGTCGTAGCCCGGCGGGGGCCGGACGACGGCGGAGCCGAGGCCCGGAAGACGGGGCCGACCGGAGGGCGTCTGGGGCGGCTCCTCGGGCTTCTCCGCCTTTGGCTCGGCCTCCTCGGCGGGGGCGGCCGCGGCGGCCTCCTCCGTGGCGGGGGCCTCGTCCGTGGCGGCGGCGTCGGGCTCGGGGGCCGCCTCGACAGCCGCCTCGGCGGCGGGCTCCGGGGCGGCGGGCTCTGCTGCGGCCTCGACCGGCTCGGCGGGCGGGGCCTCCTCGGGCGCGGCAGCCTCGACAGGGGCCTCGGTCTCGGGCGCGGCGGCCTCGGTCTCAGGCGCATCGGCCTCGGGCCCGTCATCGACCAGGCGGCCGAGCTTCTGCGCCTCGACCGTCTCGGGGGCGGCCTCGGTCTTGACGCGGCGAACGACCGGACGGGACGGCGTCGTGGGCGCGGCCTGGGCCGGCTTGCGACGCCGACGGATGACGGTCTTGCGCCCGGAGCCCTTGCGGACTTCGGTCGCGCTCGTCGTCTTTCCGGACTCGGACGCAGGTTCTTCTGCGCGACGCCGCGTGGTCGCCACGCGCGTCTTCTGCATCCGGTCGAGAAGGTCGTCGTTCTTAGCCATGAATTCCCTTTCACACACCGCACGAGGGCGGTCCTGAAGTCGCTGCCGGCGGGGCCGGCGTCGCACATGCGCGGCAATGGACCACGAATGCGCCCAGGAGCGCTGTCCCCTAACGCAACGCCGCCATGCGACGCAACTCGTGAACGAGGCTCCTTCCGGGCTTGCTCCTGCGCACCGCGAGTGCGGCTCGCGGGCCCTTGCCCACCTGCGCACCCAAGGCGCCTCGGTCAAGAGGGACCGTGACGACCAGCAGGTCCGAGGCCCGCCTGCGAAGGTCCTCCATCAACCGAGGCGAGCCGTCCTCGGCCAGGACGACCGCCAAGGCGCCGGAGCGGATGGCTCCCCGAACGCCGTCCTTGCCGCCCACGAGCGCACCTGCGCGTGCGCAGAGCGACAGAGCATCCGCCACAGCCCGCCAGTTCGCGGCCTGAAGGCGCTCGAGCAGGCCGCTGGTGTCCGCGTCGCGCACTCGAAGTGATCGCGAGAGCAGACCGGGCTTTGCCTCGATCGCCTCGACGTGGGCTCGAAGGGGCAGGACCCACGCGCCGCGGCCCCCGAGGCGTGCCCGGTAGTCCGGCTGCAGCACGCCCTGGGGGTCGAGGACAAGGCGGACCAGGTCAGCCTGGGGGCGTCGCTCCCGGGTCACGACGCAGGTCCGCTCCGGAGCAGCCAACTACTCGTCGGCCTCGGGCGGCAGCTCCTCGAGCATCTCCTCGGCCTGGCGGTTCCGCTCGGCCTCCTCGAGGATCAGCTGCTCGAGGATGGAATCGGCGGCGTCGATGTAGACGGTCGCCTGCTGCTCGTCGACGTCCAGGATGCTGGCGACCTCGTAGGCCTCGGCGTCCGAGAGCTCCTTGGCCGTACGGAAGCCGTGCCGGATCAAGAGCTCGACGATCTCTTCGTCTGCGCCGGCGATCCTCGACAGCTCGTTGTAGGCCTGCTCGTTGAGCTCCTGGTGGCGGGTCTCGCTGTAGATGTCGATCCGCCAACCGGTCAACTGGGCGGCCAGGCGGACGTTCTGGCCCTTCCGGCCGATGGCCTTGCTGAGCTGGTCGTCCGGCACGATGAGCTCCATGCAGTGCGTGTGCTCGTCGATGTAGACGCGGGTCACCTGTGCCGGCGCGATGGCGTGCACGATGAAGCGCGCCGGGTCCGGGTGGTAGGGGATGATGTCGATGGCTTCGCCGCGCAGCTCCTGCACGACCGCCTGGACGCGCGAGCCCTTCAGGCCGACGCAGGCGCCGACGGGATCGACATCGGGATCGACCGAGGACACGGCGATCTTCGCGCGGTGACCCGGCTCGCGGGCGCAGGCCTCGATGCGGACGATGCCCTCGTAGATCTCGGGGACCTCGAGCTCGAAGAGCTTCATCAGCAGGCCCGGATGGGTGCGGGAGAGCACCACCTGGCTGCTCCGCGAGGCCCGGGCGATGTCGAGGACATAGGCCTGGATGCGATCGCCCTGCCGGTAGGTCTCGGTGAGCACCTGCTCTCGGCGGGGAAGGATCGCCTCGGCCCGGCCGAGGTCGACGATGATGTTCCCCTTCTCGAAGCGCCGCACGATTCCCGTGATGAGCTCGCCCTTGCGGTCGCGGAACTCGTTGAAGGTCATCTCGCGCTCGGCGTCGCGGACCTTCTGAATGATGACCTGCTTCGCCGTCTGGGCGGCGATCCGGCCCAGCTCGGTGATGTCGATGATCAAGCCGAGGCTGTCTCCGACCTCGGCCTCGGGGTCCAGGTCCTGGGCCTCGGCGTAAGTAATGTGGAGATCTTCGTTCTCGATCTCCTCGACGACCTCGCGGAACTCGAAGAGCTGGACCTCGCCGAGCTCCTCGTTGTACTGGGCCTCGATGTCGCGCTCGTTCCCGTACTTCTTGCGAGCGGCGGCCTCCATTGCGGCCTCGACGACCTCGATGACGGAGTCGCGCGGGATGTTCTTCTCGCGGTGGACGATGTCGATCAGACGAGCGAGTTCACTCTGCACCAGAACCTCCGGGGTTCAATCCAGTCGGGGAGGTGGGTCCTCCCCGAGGCGTTGGTATTCGTCGAGGTCCAACACGAGGTTGGCGCGCTCGATGCGGTCGAAGTCGAGCTCGTGGACGACGCCGTCGACGTCGACTCGCACGAGCCCTTTCTCGATTCCTTGAAGCTCGCCCTTGAAGCGGCGACGGCCGTCACCAGGCTCCAGGGTGATCTTGATCTGGTAGCCGGAGAAGCGCTCGAAGTCCGAGCGCCGCTGAACCGGTCGATCGATGCCGGGAGAGGAGACCTCGAGGTCGTAGGCGCCGTCGATCGGATCCTCGGCATCGAGGAAGGGAGACAGCTGCCGCGACAACGACGCGAGCGCGTTCCCGGTCATGCCCACCGGCTTGTCCACGCTGACCCGCAGGGTCCGTCGTCCGCCGACCGAGGTCATCTCGACCGCGACGAGCTCGAAGCCCGCGCGCTCGATCGTCGGCTCGATGAGCTCGAAGATGGCGTTCTGGTCGTGGGACAGCTGAGACATAAAAAAAGGAGCCGCCCTGAGGCCGCTCCGGAAGTTCCGTTGCGATGTTGCGGAGAGCTATCCGCGAGGACCTACTTGAGCAACTCCTTCGCGTCCTTCGCCGCCTGGGTCTTCGGGTAGCGCGCCACCACGTCCTGCCAGAACAGCGTCGCCTCGGCGTCCTGGCCCATGCTCTTGAAGCACTCGCCCTGACGCACCATCGCCCAGGGCGCCCAGGGAGACTTGGGATCGGCGGTCACGACCTCCTCGAACAAGAGGATCGCGCGCGGGTAGTCCTCGGCGTTGAAGTAGGTCTCGGCGTAGCGGTAGCGCGCCTCGGTCGCCTTCTCGTGGTCCTCGTGATCCTTCAGGAACTTCTCGAGCATCACGCGGGCCACCTTCGGGCGGCCGGCGACGAGGTGCTCCTCGGCGACCGCGAGGAGCTCGTCCGGGCTGTCCGGCAGCTCCACCTCCGCCGGCTCCTCGGCGTCAACGAGGAGGACCTCTCCGCCTTCGGTGGTCTCGGTGGCGGCGCCCTCGATCGGCGGCGCGGGGGCCTCCAGTCCCAGCTGGCTCTCGAGCGACTGAACGCGCAGCTCCAGGTACTCGAGCCGGAAGGCGATGTCGTCGTCGAGGACGGCGCGCTCCTGGGCCGTCACCCCGGCGTCGTACTCGAGGGTCTCGATCTTGCCCCGGATGCGGCGGACCTCGTCCGTGACCTGCTCCAGGTTCTCGAGCCGCACAGCCTCCTGCTGGCCGCGGTAGCGCATCACCTCCTCGAGCTGAGCGACGCGGCGTTCGACCTCGCTGGCCGAGGTCTCGAGGGTCTCGGCCCGGGCGCTGGCCAGGGCGAGCTCGCGCTCGTAGGCGGCGGTGGCGGACTGGCCTGTGCGATCGAGCACGCACGCGAGGAGGAGAAGGGTCATCGGATCACCAACAGTTCGACGCGGCGGTTCTGGGCCCAGGCCGCGTCCGTGGAGCCCGAGGTGGCCGGGCGTTCTTCGCCGTAGCTGACGACGTTCATGCGGTCGGGAGAGATGCCCAGCCCGACCAGGGTCCGTCGCACGGTGTCGGCCCGTCGCTCGCCGAGCGCCAGGTTGTACTCGGTGGTGCCCCGCTCGTCGCAGTGGCCCTCCAGGCGGATCGAGCCGGGGACCGCCGCGAGACAAGGCGCGAGCTCCTGCAGCGAGTCGTTTGCGTCCGGGCTGAGTCGCGCGCTGTCGAAGTCGAAGTACAGGGTCGCGCTCTCACAGGCCGCCGCGTCGTCCTGGGCACCCTGGATGGTGAGCCCACCCCTCAGGACACTGGTCTCGCCGTCCGGGTTCAGGACCCACACGTCGTGGCGGCCGACATCCAGCGGAGGAGCGGTCACGCCCAGCCGTACATCGCCTTCGAAGCGAACGCGCGCCGCCTCGCTCTCCTCGCCGAAGCGAACCCGCGCTCCCTGCTGGAAGCCCGCCCCGTAGACGCTGGCGGCGAAGGGCTCGCCCTCCGCGCCCCAGGCGGGATCGATCGACACGACCTGGAGCTTCTGCTCGACGGCCTCGATGTCCTCGTCCACGACGAGGATCTCCTCCTCCTGGCCCTTGCGAATGCACTTGCTGGCCAGGAGCAGCGGGGCCAGGAGGACGAGCAGCCAGCTACGGTTCATCACCTCTCATGGGTAGAACGCCGGTCTTGCCATGTCAACACTGATGATTGGGCTTTTCCTCGCCTGGGCGTGCGCGGCCGGGCTGGCGGCCTGGAAGGTCCGACGACTCGGCCTCGCGCTCGCCGTGGGCGTCGCGCTGCGCCTGGCGCTGTTGGTGATGGAGCCGACGCTCTCGGATGACCTGTGGAGGTACCTGTGGGAGGGGCGCGTGCAGCTCGCCGGCCTGGACCCCTTCCTGCACGCCCCTTCGGATCCCGCGCTCGAGGGGCTGCGCAACGCCACGTGGGAGCGCGTCGGGCACAAGGACGTCTCCACGATCTACCCCCCGCTCGCGCTCTGGCTGTTTCGCGGCGTCGCCTTCGCCTCGGAGACCGCGTTGGCGTGGAAGCTGCTCGTCACCGCGTGCGACATCGCCCTGATGTTCGTCCTCGTGCGCGCCTGCCGCGAGCGCGGGGTGGGCGATTGGGCGCCCGCGCTGTACGCCCTGCATCCCCTCCCCGTCCTGGAGTCCGCCGGCTCGGGTCACCTCGAGTCGATCGCGCTGTTGTTCCTGGTGCTCGGCATCTGGCGCAAGAGCAGCTTCCTCGTGGGGCTCGGTGCGCTGGTCAAGGTCCTCCCGGCGGTGGCGTGGATCGCGCAGCGAAGGATCCTGGGGGTGCTCGCGACCGCTGTGTTGGCGCTAGCCCTGACGCTGCCCTTCATCGACGCCGGCGCCACCTTGCTGAGGGGCTTCGAGACCTATGCGCGGCACTGGTCCTTCAACGCCGCGCTGTTTCCCCTGCTCGAGGCACTCTTCGGCGAGCGAGCCCGTCTGGTCGGAGTCGGCATCGGCGCCCTCTGGTGCCTGGTCGGCGCGCTCCGGCTGCGGGACCCGGCCGCGCTGGTGTTGCACGTCGCGGTCGGGCTGATCTTCCTCAGCCCAGTGGTCCACCCCTGGTACGTGCTCTGGATCTTCGTGCCCGCGCTCCTGAGAGGTGCCTGGCCCTGGGCGGTCCTCGCGAGCACGACGCTGCTCTCGTACATGGTGCTCGTCGGCTACGATCCCAGCGTCCCCGGCAGCTGGGAGGAGCCCGCGTGGGTGGTCTGGATCGAGTACCCACCGGCGCTGGCAGTCCTGCTGTGGTGGACTCTCCGGAAGAGGCGCTCGAGGGCCTCGGCCGAGGCCTGAAGAAGGTCGCCATCGCCGTCCCCGACGGCACGCGCGACGTCGACGTGCCGCGAGCGCTCCGGGCCCTGCGAGCGCACATCGACGAGGCCACGGTCGTCGTAGGTCTGGGCCTCCACCGTCGCCTGACCGAGGCCGAGAGGGCACCACTCCAGGCCGTCGGGTGGCCGGTGGTCGACCACGACCCCGACGCCTGCGCTGACCTCGGCGCCCTCGGGGGCATTCCGTGCGAGGTCCACCCGGCCTTCGTCGAGGCGGATCGGATCCTGACCCTCGGGCGCGTCGAGCTGCACCAGTACGCCGGCTTCTCCGGGGGCCACAAGGGCGTCTCGGTCGGCTGCGGCGGGCGAGCCACCCTGGCTGCGCTGCACGCACGGGACCTGGTCTGCCACCCGGACGTCGAGGTCGGCCGCATCGACGGCAATCCCTTCCGCGCCCTCGTCGATGCCCTCGGCGAGCACATCGGCGTCGACTTCGCGCTCCAGTACACGCCCTCGGGCAAGTGGGTGGGGGGCGCGCCTGGCCCGGCGCTCCGTGCGGCCGCCGCGTCCGAGGATCCCTGGCGGATCGAGCCTCGCACCTTCGACGAGGTCGTCCTGAGCTGCCCGGTCCGCAAGGCCGCCAACTTCTACCAGGCGAGCCGAGCGCTGACCTACCTCGCGCTGTCCCCTCGCCCACCCCTGAACCCTGGCGCGCGCCTGGTCCTCGAGGCGGCCTGCCCGGAGGGCATGGGCCGGGGCAGCGGCGAGCGCGCCTTCGCGGAGTTGATGCGAAGCACCGCGGATCTGGAGAGCCTCCTGGATGGTCCGGCCCCGAGGGGTGCCGGGCTCCAGAGGGCCTTCATGCTCGCTCGGTTGAAGGCCCGCGGCTACCGGTTGCTCGTCGCTCGTTGCGAGACCGCCGAAGAGCTGCTCGCCTGCGGGATCGATGCGACCTCGGAGGCTCCCTCGGCCGAGGGCGCGCTGCGCGTCGAGGCCCCCTTCCGGAGGCTGCCCCAGAGGCCGACGTAGAGGAAGCCAGCCGCGAGCAGGGCCTCGAGCGGGATCGAGGCCCACAAGCCATTCCACGCCGCCCAGCCGATCGTAGCGAGGTGCATCACGCCGAGCGCCACCTCGACGAGGGTCCACGCGGATCGAGGCAGGCGGATCACCCCCGACCGGCCGGCCTTGGGGGTGCGCACAAAGGGCGACCAGTGGCCCACGAGGGCCTCGAAGACGGCCCGACTCTGGTTCACCGCGAGTCCGATGCCGAGGGCGAGCACGCCAGGGAGGAGCCGCAAGCGCTCACGCCAGCGGCGCTCGACGGCCCACTGGCTGGTCGCGTAGAAGACCGCCACGCCGACGGTCGCCAGGCCGAAGACCACCAGGTCCCAGAGCAGCCAGGAGGTGTCGTGGCGCGCCCGGATCCAGACGGCGGCTGGTGTGAGCAGGCTCAAGACGAGGACCAACGGGTAGGCCAGGTTGTTGGCGAGGTGGATGAAGGCCTCGAGCTTCACCGGCAACGGGGCCTTCGAACGCAGCAGAGCAGGCCCGAGCTTGCGCAGGGTCTGGATCGACCCCTTGGCCCAGCGGTGTTGCTGCCCCTTGAAGGCGTTCATCGTCGGGGGGAGCTCCGCGGGTGCGACCACGTCGGGCAGGTAGACGAAGTCCCAACCGGCCATCTGCACCCGGTAGGAGAGGTCCAGGTCCTCGGTGAGCGTGTCGTGCTGCCAACCGCCTCCGTCGGCGATCGCCTCCCGGCGCCACACGCCGGCGGTGCCGTTGAAGTTGAACCAGCGACCGGAGCGGTGCCTCGCGGTGTGCTCGATGACGAAGTGCCCGTCGAGCAGGATCGCCTGGAGCCGGGTGAGCAGCGAGTCCGATCGGTTGAGGTGACCCCAGCGCGCTTGGACCATACCGACCCCCTCGACGAGGTGCGGCACGGTGCGGAACAGAAAGTCCGGCTCCGGCGCGAAGTCCGCGTCGAAGACCGCGATGACCTCGCCTCGAGCCGTGCGGAGCCCCCAGTCCAGCGCCCCGGCCTTGAAGCCCCCTCGGTCCGGGCGCCCGACGACCTCGACGTCGACCTCGGGAAAGCGAGCCGCCGCCCTCTGGGCGAGCAGCGTGGTGGCGTCGGTGCTGTCGTCCAGGATCTGGATCTGGAGGTCGGGCCAGTCGAGTCGACAGGCGGCCTCGACCAGGCGCTCGACCACGTTCGGCTCATTGAAGAGCGGCAGCTGCACGGTCACCGTCGGCAGGTCGCTCCGCGTCGCCGGTCGGCGGCCTCCGAGGGTGCGGAGGTAGAGGCCCGTGAGCACCCAGCGATGGAGCCCGAAGCCGCACAGAGCCAGTCCGCAGAAGGCGTAGGTGGCCAGGATGGCGACTTCGAGAGGGTTCACGTTCCCCTTCTATGGAACGGACACCTCGAAGGCCATCAGGCGACTCATGTACTCCAAGGCGCACTCGATGGTGCCCTCGTCGAGCTCGACCGTGCCGTCGCCGTCCTCGTCATAGCCCTCGATGACGTAATCGAGCTCGTCGATGACCTGGTTCATCAGGCCGATGCAGCTGGACTCGGCGCCACAGACCGTGGTGGTCCCGGCGAGCTCGTGGGCGGTCTCGGCGTGCGCGTCGATCCGCTGGATGCAGTCGTAGGCGACCGAGATCGCCTCGCGGATGTCCGCGTCGGCCTGGTTGCCGCCGTAGGCATCGAGGACCTCCTGGAAGTCCTCGAGGATCACGTCGCTGTGACCCTGAGGCCCGGTCAAGGCGACCTCGAGCCCGTCGATGGTCTGAACGGTACCGTTTCCGTCCTCGTCGACGTCGGTCCCCGCGATGCCGTTGGCCACGGCCTCGGCGTCGCCCCGGAAGGCCACGATGTCGGAGTAGCCGTCGATCGCGGACTGACCGTAGTCGCGGATGGTCTCCGCGGTCGTCTCCATCGCCCGGAGGCTGCCCTCGCTGCTCTCCGGCGAGGACACCAGCAGGTCCTCGAGGATCTCGACCGCGGTGGTCGGGATCTCGCCGTACCAGAGCAGCTCGCCCTCGCCGGGTGCGCTGGGCGCCTCGGAAGCGACGTAGGCCTGGAAGGTCGTGTAGCCGGCCTCGAAGGCGTTGAGCCCGAGCTCGACCTCGTGCAGCACGATGTCGTCGTCGACGGGGATCTCGCCGAGGTACAGCGCGGTCGATCCGCCCGTGAGCCAGCCGTGGTAGGCCTCGCCGTCCCGCGGCTCCATGCAGCTGGTGAGCTCGATCCGCAGGAGCGAGTGATCCTCGTCACCGTCCAGGAGATAGGCGCTGCCCTTGCCCCGGGGGCGCCAGGTGTCGCCCGAGTTTCCGCCACCACCGCCGGTGTCGTCGGTGGCCGCGCCAGTATCCGAACCGTTGCCTCCACCGCCGCCGAGAATGCAGGCAGGACCGAGCAGAACGAGGGCTGCGAGAAGCATGGGGAGGACTCCGAGAACGAGCCGGAGTCTACATGGTCTTGACAGACCTCGCAGGGTCCTGGGTACGCTCTGGGTGGTTCCTGCCGGGTGCGTGAATCAGCGGTATTTGCAGTTCCTCCGTGTTTTGTTCCCTATGGGAGCGAACCCTCGTCGTGGTGAGCACACCTTCAAGGAAAGGCAGCCTGAAGCGACGATTTCGTCCCCTCTCTGGTGAGAGGAGGACTTGCGCCGCTACACACGGCCCTCAGGTGGTGCCCCCCACACCCGGGAGTTCGACTGGAACTCCCGGGTCGGGGCGCCGTCAGAGGAGGACATGCTCCTTCTCCTGACCGCCTGCCTGCACGACATCCCGGACTACGCGCCCGAGGCCGCGCCTCCGGATCTGGTCGATGTCTTCGACCGCCAGGACCACGACACCGTCTACGACGAGGCCCTGAAGCGACGACGCGACGGAGACTTCGAAGGCGCAGCCCACCGCTTCGGCTGGCTGCTCACCGTCGGCGCCGATCCCCAGGAGATGCACTACCAGCTCGGCATCGTCCACGAGCTGCAGGGCCAGCACCAGGCGGCGGTCGAGGCCTACACGACCGCCCTGGAGACCGAGGGCGCCCGCAGCACCGACGCACGCTACCGACGAGCCCTCTGCCTCGATGAGCTGGGCCGATGGAAGGACTCGGTGCGGGAGTACCGGAAGCTCCCCCGCTCCGCGGACTACGAGCGCGCGGACTGGATCAGCATCGACCTCGCCCAGGGGGTGGCCGAGGTCCGCGCCGGCTCCGAGCGCAAGGGCACCGAGATGCTCGACCGGGCCATGCGGGCCACGGAGCAGACCGACGAGATGCGCTGGCTGCTCGCCCGAGCCTGGTATTTCCTGGCCGTCGGGGAGCTCGAGGCCGTCGAAGACCTCGCGCTGGAGGGCCGCAAGACGGAGAAGAACCTGGCCGAACGCGCCGGCGCCATCCAGACCGCCGAGGCCCACATCGTCGAGGTCATCGAGACCGGCGAGCCCGAGTGGATGATCCGCTCGATGCTCGCTCTCGGCGACGCCTACCACGAGCTCTACGCCGACATGCACGCCGCGCCCCCCGGCGACCTCGACGACGAGGGCCTGGCGCTGTACCGCCAGCTGCTCGAGGAGCAGACCGCCGTGCTCAAGGCCAAGGCCTACATGAGCTACGACCAGGGGCTGGTGGTCGCCTCGAAGTTCCAGGTCCGCAACGAGACCACCGAGCTGCTCCAGCAGAGACGCGACGCGATCGAGCTCTGAGCAAGGAAAGCCGACGCCGCCTTGCCTCAGCACCCACCACGCGGCTGAGGAAAGACGGCGTCGTTAAGACAATCTAGCCGAGGATTTCAGTCCTCGCGCCTCGACAACATCAGCACGCCGAGCAGGGCCGTCAAGAGGCCGTAGCTGGCCGGCAGGGTGCTGCAGCCGCCCTCGTTGGGGTCGTCGAGCAGCGGGATGGCGCCGGAGGGGTTGGGGTTGGAGCCGACGTCGGTGTTGGACTCGTCGTCGATGTCCTCGTCCTCGTCCTCGTCCTCCCATTCATCCCAACCGGTGTCCCACTCGTCCTCTTCGTCCCCCTCGTCGACCTCTTCTTCCATGGCCGGGCGGTAGAGGTGGATGCCGTGGACGGTGACGCTGTTCTCGTTCCAGATGCCCCACCACCACTGGTCGGTGGTCGCGCCGATGGTCAGCTCATCGATGATGAACTCGTCCCCCTCGGTGGCCTGCATCGCGAGGAAGTACTCGTGGTACGCGTTCTCCTCGAGCTTGGTGCGGTTGTCCAGGGTGACCGACCACTCCATCTCGCTGGGGGAGCCGTTGACCTTGGTGTACCAGGACCACAGCTCGACGCTGTAGTTGGTGTTCACGCTGTACTCGGAGTTGACGTAGCCCTTGGCCTGGACCTTGCCCTCGGCCTTGACGCCCTCCTCGTCGTAGGTCTCGGCGTACATCGCGGAGCCCTCGGCGTTGCCGCCGATGCCGTAGGAAGACTTCATCGTGACCTGGCCGTAGCTGTCGACACCGTAGTTGGTGAAGGGAAGCGACCAGTCCCAGCGGAAGGCGTTGTTCTCGCGGGTGGTGTCCGTGTAGGCGTCGACGTAGAGCACGGGCTTCTCGTCGTGCTTCATCAGGTACCACTCGTCGTTCACGAAGGGAGTGGTACGGGCCTTGATGACGGCCACGTAGAAGTCGGAGCCGCGGTCGATGGAGGACTCGAACCAGAAGAACTCGACGATGGCGTCGACCTGGTTGCCGTGCTCGTCCTCGCTCCCGAGGTACAGCGTGTTTCCGGACCAGTAGGCGTACTCCGTCTGCTCGTACTTGCCGTCGCGGGTCATCGGGCCCGGCGTGTAGGTCTCGAACCATGCGTCGTGGTCACCGACCAGGATCGTCGCGCCGGAGTAGCTGGTCTCGGCTTCGGAGATTCCATCCTGCGCGGTGGCGAGGGTGGTGAGGAGCAGCGTGGTGAGCATGGGTGCCTCCTGTTGGCGGCCCCTATGTACGAAACCCGGTGCTCAAAACCAAAACTGGCACGGCGCAAGAGCCGTGCCAGCTTCTCAGGTGGACCTGAAAGTCAGGTTCAATCTGCGTTTCGGTAGAACGTCGGGATGTCGTAGTCCTCGTCGCCCAGATCGAAACCGCTGTGGAGACCGCGGCTCTGGACGCGGCGGCCGGTGCGCGGACCGGCGACCTGGGCCGCGACCCGGCGCTCGGCGCTGGGCAAGGCGGCCTGGCGAGCCTCTTCGAAGCCGGTCGCGATGACCGTCACGCGGGCCTCGTCCTCCATGTCGTCGTCGATGACCCAACCCCAGATGAGGTTCACGTCCTCGTGGCACTCCTCCTGGATCAGCGTGCTGGCCTCGTTGATCTCGTACATCGTGAGGTTGCTGTTGCCCGTGATGTTCATCAGGACGCTGGTGGCACCGGCGATGCTGACGTCGTCGAGGAGCGGCGAGGAGATGGCGCGCTGTGCGGCGTCCACCGTCTTGTGCTCACCCGAGGCCTGGCCGACACCCATGAGCGCAACGCCCTTGTTGGACATGGTCGTGCGCACGTCGGCAAAGTCGACGTTGACGATGCCCTCGAAGTTGATGAGGTCCGAGACGCCCTTGACGGCCTGGAGCAGCACCTGGTCGGCCATGTTGAAGGCCTCCTTCATGGTGGTCCGCTCGTTGGCCATCGAGATGAGCCGCTGGTTCGGGATGGTGATGAGGGTGTCGACCACGCCCTTGAGGGTCTCGACGCCCTCCTCGGCCTGGCGGCGACGCTTCTTGCCCTCGAACCAGAAGGGGCGCGTCACGACCGCGACGGTCAGCGCGCCGGCCTCCTTGGCCAGCTGGGCGATGATGGGGGCGGAGCCCGTACCGGTGCCACCGCCCATGCCGGCGGTGACGAAGACCATGTCTGCGCCGACGACCAGCTCGGACAGGCGCTCCTTGTCCTCGAGGGCGGACTCGCGGCCGACCTCGGGGTTGGCGCCTGCGCCGAGGCCCTTGGTCAGCTGCGCACCCATCTGGAAGCGCCGCGTGGCGAGGGAGCGGCGCAGGTCCTGCGCGTCGGTGTTGACCGCGATGAACTCGACGCCCGTCAGGCCGCCGGCGATCATGGTGTTGATGGCGTTGTTTCCGCCGCCGCCAACGCCGATCACCTTGATCTTTGCGCCGTAGGTCAGCTCGTTCTCGACGAGTTCGATGGACATGGAGGGCTCCGGGGGGGAGATTGAGGAGGTTTGGGGGGTGTTTTCGGCGCCCTAGGAGGCGCTGGCGGGATCGAGCGGGGTGGCGACGGCCAGGCCGACGAGATCGAGGTCGATCTCGTGCGGTTCGGACAGGTCGAGGCCGGCGCCGACCATCTGCTCCAGACGAGCGAGGGGCTCGTGGGGGGGCTGGAAGCCGAGGTGGATGGCGCTGTTGTTGCGGAGCCGGAGCGTGAAGCCCAGCGCCGCGTCGAAGTGGATCTCGGAGAGGTCGTCGGTGGACAGGACCGCGCAGTCGCGGACCGCACCGTGCACGACCAGGGCCTCGCGCAGGATGCGCTTGGCGACGCCGGGGTAGTCGTCGACGAGGGTCGGCGAGAGCCCGGTCAGGATGGGACGGTCGAGGTCGCCGGTGCGGGCGCGGACGAAGAGCTCGCCCTCGCCGTTCACGCGGTACAGGCCGCGGTGGGCGAGGAGCAGCACGTCGTCGTGCTCCTGGACCTCGATGACGATGCGGTCGGGCCAGGCGCGGTAGACGGTGGCCTCGGCGACCCAGGGGTGGTGAACGACGCCATCGACCACGTCCCCGAGGTCGACGAAGGCCAGGCTCTCGCCCCGGCGCACGTCCGCGAGGTGGCGCAGCGCCACATCCGAGGCCTGGGCGTTGCCGTAGACCTCGACAGCTCCGACTCGACCGACGTCGTCGTAGAGACACGTCAAGCCGCACGCGGCGCTGGTGAGCGCCATCGTCACGAAGCCTGTCCTGGCGAGGTTCCGAAACCTCGACCGGTGGCTTCCTGGCCGGTCAAAAACAATCGACATCCGCTGCTTACTTCCGCTGCTGCTGCTGCTGCTGAGAAGGGTTGTACCAACCCCCACGAGGTCTTGACAAGTAAATACTATCCAAGGATCTCAAGCTCCAGCCGCGCGCCGAGGAGCAAGCGCTCCACGAGCTCCTCGAAGGACACCCCGAGCGCCTGCGCGGCCATCGGTGACAGCGAGGTCGCGGTCATGCCCGGGATGGTGTTGATCTCGAGGAACCAGGGAACCCCCTGGTCGTCCACGATGAAGTCGGCGCGCGCGATTCCCGCCAGCCCGAGGGTCCGGTAGGCCGTGGTCGCGTAGGCCCTCGCCTTGTCCTGGACCGCGGCGGAGACGCGCTCGGTGGGGACCTCGTAGCGCGTGCGTCCCTCGGTGTACTTGGCCTCGTAGTCGAAGAACCCGGAGTCGGGGAGGATGCTCACGACCGGCAGCGCCTTGCCGTCGAGGACCGCCACGGTGATCTCATCGCCCGCGACGAAGTCCTCGAGCAGGACCTCGTCGTCGAGCTGGGCGAGGTCGACCAGCGCCTTCTCCAGGTCGCCCTCCTTGCGGCAGATGGCCAGGCCGAGGGTCGAGCCGCCGCTTGGGAACTTGGCCACGACGGGCAGCTTGACCTCGGGGATGGCCTCGCCACGCAGCCACACGCGGTCGGCGGGCAGCGGGATGCCGGTGTCCGCGAGCACGCGCTTGGTGCGGATCTTGTCCATCGCCACCGCCGATCCCTGGACGCCGCTCCCGGTGTAGGGGATGCGCATGATCTCCAGCAGGCCCTGGACGCATCCGTCCTCGCCGAACTGGCCGTGCAGCGCGATCCACGCCACGTCGACGTGCTCGGCGCGCAACTTCTCGGGCAGGTCGGGGCCGACGTCGATCCCGACCGCGTTCCAGCCTCGGTCGCGCAAGGCCTTCAGCACCGCCTTGCCGCTCTTCATGCTGACCGGGCGCTCCTGGGACATGCCTCCCATCAGGACCCCGACCCGCGTGCTCGCTCTATCCATGGCTCCTCCGGCGCTGCCCGTGGACGCGTCGGACCGGGTTCAGCGCGATCCCGGAGTGCGCCTTGACCCGGTCCTGGGCCATCTTCACGAGCAGCAGCACGTCCTGGGCGCTGGCTCCGCCCAGGTTGTGGATGCAGTTGGGTTCTCTCACACCGAGCCGCGCTTTGCGCAGCCGCACGCCACACAGGCCCGCGTCGGCGAGCAACTCGGCGGCGCTGGCACGACCTGGGTCCTCGAAGATGCGTGCGGGACCCGGGCCGACGCCTCGGCGCTCCTCGACGCTCCGGCGACCGTGGGCCTCGATCTCGGCGGTCACAGCGGGCCACGCCTCCACCTCGACCGAGAGGATGAGGTGGTTGTCGAGCAGCTGGTCGACCTCGCCGAGGCGCACCCCCTTGAGCACCCGCGCGCGCCCCGAGATCCGGCCGCTTCGCAGCGCCTCCCCCACGGTTCCGGGCCATCCGGCCAGTGCGTCGAGGCCGCCGAGAGCGTTGCGCTGGGCGTAGTGGGCGACGGCAGCCGCGGGATGCCAGGCGCCGACGCGGAGGCCGGTCTCGGTGCGCTCGATGCCGTAGCCGCAGCGCCCGGGGCGGATGCAGGCCCCCTCGATGCCGCCGTCGTGGACCAGCCAGTCCAGGCCGTCCACCGGGCGGACCTTGACCCCGACAGCGCGGCAGGCCTTTGCAGCTGCGACCAAGGCGGCTTCGGTGTCCCCGACGAGCCAGAGCGCGGCCTCGCCCCCGGCTCGAAAGACGCTGTGTCGCCCCACAGGCTCGTGACGCGAGGCAGCCAGGTCCGTGATCTCGGCCAGGGCGGTGAGCAGGCTGACGGGGATCACGCCAACTTCTCCGCCAGGGCGTCGCAGAGGGTGTTCACGGTCCCGGCGCCCAGCGTGATGACGAGGTCCCCTTCCACCGCTCCCTGGGCCAGGTGGCTCAGCGCGCCCTGGAGGTCCTCGACCGCATGAACCGACCGGTGCCCGTGCGCGCGAAGGCCATCGGCGAGGCGGAAGCTGTCCAGGCCCTCGATCGGCTCCTCGCCGGCTGCGTAGATCGGGCAGACGAGCACATGGTCGGCCCGGTTGAAGGACCGACAGAAGTCGTTCTCGAGATCCTGAACGCGGGAGTAGCGGTGGGGCTGGAAGACGGCGACGATGCGCCGATCGGGGAAGCCCTTGCGCGCCCCGGACAGGGTCGCCTCGATCTCCACCGGGTGGTGCGCGTAGTCGTCGACGATGAGCACGCCGCCGACGTCCGCGCGGACGGTGAAGCGGCGCTGGACCCCGGAGAAGCCGTCGAGGGCCTTGGCGATGCGCTCGAAGGGGATATCGAGCTCGAGGCCCGTCGCGATAGCCGCCAGGGCGTTCTGCACGTTGTGGCGTCCGGGCATGTCCATGGTGATCCGGCCGAGCTCCTCGTCGTCCCGGAGCACGGCGAAGTCGGTCGAGATGCCATCGGCGACCAGGTCGTCGGCCCGAAGCCCGGCCTGGCGGGTGAGGCCGTAGGTGACCATCCTGCGGCGCATTCGGGGCAGCAACTCCTGCACCACGGGGTGGTCCAGGCAGACGACGCCGAAGCCGAAGAAGGGCACCTTGTTCGCGAAGGCGACGAAGGTCTCCTTGAGCGTGTCGAAGTCGCCGTAGTGGTCGAGGTGCTCGGGGTCGACGTTCGTGATGACGGCCACGGTGGGCGCCAGGACCATGAAGGAGCCGTCGCTCTCGTCGGCCTCGGCCACCAGGAAGTCCCCCTCGCCGAGCTTGGCGTAGGCGCCGATGGCCTCGAGCCTCCCGCCGATGACGACCGTCGGGTCCATGTCGCCTTCGCCGATCACCCGCGCCAGCATCGAGGTCGTCGTGGTCTTGCCGTGCGTACCGGCGACCGCGATGCCGTACTTCATGCGCATCAGCTCTGCGAGCATCTCCGCGCGGGGGATGACGGGGATCTGTCGCGCGAGGGCGGCCCGGACCTCCGGGTTCTCCACGCCGACCGCCGTGGACTTCACGACGACGTCGGCGTCGCCAAGGTTGTCGGGGGCGTGACCGATGTGCACGGTGGCGCCGAGCTTGCGCAGGCGCCGCACGTTCGCGCTGACCCGGAGATCGCTGCCGGACACCTCGAAGCCGAGGTTGAGCAGCACCTCGGCGATGCCGTTCATCCCGGCTCCGCCGATGCCGACGAAGTGGATCTGCCGGACCTTGCCTCGAAACATGCTCAGAACCCCTCCGCCGTGGCCGTAGCCCGGTAGATCGGCGGCTGCTTCGGCACGGGAGCCCCGTTCGCCGAGATGTTGAGCAACAGGCCGATGCAGAAGAGGTGCCCCATGATGGCCGAGGCGCCGTAGCTCATGAAGGGCAGCACGAGGCCCTTCGGCGGGACGATGCCCATGGCGACGCCGAGGTTGAAGAAGGCCTGGAGGCCGAGCGTGCCGGTGACCGCGGTCGCCACCAGGACGCCGAAGAGATCGGAGGCGTTCCGCGCGATGCGCATGCCGCGCCAGATCAACACCGAGTACAACCCCAACAGCGCGATGATGCCGATGAGCCCGAGCTCCTCGGCCAGGACGGAGGCGATGAAGTCCGTCCACGGCTCGGGCAGAAAGAGGTGCTTGGCCTGGCTCTCGCCCAGACCTCGACCGACCAGACCACCGGAGTGGAAGGCGATGAGCGACTGGATGATCTGGTAGCCAGCCCCTGCCGGATCGGCGTAGGGGTCGAGCACCGCCTTGAAGCGCTCCAGGCGGTAGCTCGCGAACATGACGGCCGGAATCGCCGCGACCACGCCGCCGATGCCCAAGCCCCACAGGAACTTCTTGCGAAGGCCCGCGACGTAGAGCGTCAGGAAGGCCATCCCGCCGACGATGCAGGTGGTGCCGAAGTCCGGCTCGGCCAGGATCAGCACCATCAAGACCCCCGGGATCGTGCAGGCCTTGGCCAGGACTCGCCAGTCCGACAGCTCCTCCCCGTGCCGGTCCAGGAAGTCCGCCATGCACACGACGGCGGCGATCTTGGCGAACTCGCTCGGCTGGAAGTTGATGCCGCCGAAGCCGATCCAGCGCCGCGCGCCGTTGATGGGATCGAAGGCGAAGACCGCGCAGAGGGCCACCACGACCACGCCGAACAGCACCCAGGCGAAGCGGCGGATGAAGTGGTGGGGCACCAGCGCCAGCGCGATGCAGCCGCCGACTCCGATGCCCATTGCGAAGGCCTGGCGGCGGACGTAGTGCCAGCTGTCGCCCATCCGGTCCGCAGCGACGGGCCCCGACGCAGACTGGACCATCACCAGCCCGATGACGAGGAGCACCGCCACGGTGGCGATGAGGACGGTGTCGTAGGTGCGTCGGACGCTCATCCCACCCACTCCTTGAAGCGCACCCCTCGGTGCTCGAAGTCGTCGAACTCGTCGAAGCTTGCGCAGCCCGGCGAGAGAAGAACCGTGGTGCCGGGGACCGCGAGGGAGCGCGCGCGCTCGACCGCCTGCTGCAGACCCCCGACGCGCTCGCCGCCCACCACCGCGTGGATCTCCGCGGCCGAGGCGCCGAAGCAGATGACCCGAGCCCCGTTGACAGGCAGGGCCGACCAGTCGGCGCCGTCCTTGCCCTGGCCCCCCAGGAGCACGACCTTGTCGCCCTGGACCGCGCGAATGCCGATGGCCGCCGCGTCGACGTTGGTCGCCTTGGAGTCGTTGATCCAGCGCACCCCGTCGCGTTCGGCGACCAGCTCGAGCCGGTGGGGCAGCCCGCTGAGCACGGCCAGGTCGATGTCCGCGATGGCCCGCCCTGCCGCGACCGCGAGCAGACTGGCCGCCGCGGCGTTCCAGCGGCTGTGCTCGCCCGGGACCTCGAGCCGCGAGAGATCGATGCGACCGTCGCCGATGACGAGGTCGTCGCCCTGCAGCGTCGCTCCCGGCTGAGCACCGAGCCAGATTCGGCGCCCGCCGCGTCCCTCGGCGGCCCGCGTCAGGAGCGCGTCCCCGAAGGGCAGGATGGCGAAGCCGCCCTCGTCGATGCGGTCGAAGACACGGCACTTGGCGTCCGCGTAGCCCTCCATCGTCTTGTGCCGACCGAGGTGGTCCGGGGTCAGGTTCAAGACCACAGCCGCGCTGGGAGCGAAGTTGCCCGGCAGCTCCATCTGGTAGCTGCTGACCTCGATGACGAGGACATCGGCGTCGAGCCCGACCGCTCTCGAGAGCGGCGTGCCGAGGTTGCCGCCGGCGAACACCCGAGCCCCGGCGGCCTCGAGCAGCTGAGCGGTGAAGTGGGTCACCGTCGACTTTCCGTTGGTGCCCGTCACGGCCAGGAGCGAGGTCCCGGCGTCGAGGAAGGAGGCCGCGAAGCCCAGCTCGCCGACGACCTCGACCCCGGCGGCCAGCGCCTTCTGGACCGGGGGAGCCGCAGCGGGCACCCCCGGGCTGACGACCACCAGGTCCGCGTCCACGAGATCGGAGTCCCGGTGCTCGCCGAAGACGCAGGTGACTCCTGGCAGATCGGGGAGATCAGCGCGCAGGTCCGTGAGCACCACGTCGGCGCCGAAGCGCAGGGCGAGCTCGGCCGCAGCACGACCCGAGCGGGCCGCACCCAGCACCGTGACGCGGGCTCCGGAGAGCGCCCTCATCGCAGCTTCAACGTGGTGAGGGCGACGAGCGCGAGCAGGATGCTGATGATCCAGAAGCGCACGATGATCTTCGGTTCGGACCAATCTTGCTTCTCGTAGTGGTGGTGGATGGGCGCCATCGCGAAGACGCGCTTCCCGGTGAGCTTGAAGCTGGCGACCTGGATGATGACGCTGAGCGCTTCGAGCACGAAGATGCCGCCCACCAGGGCCAGGAGGATCTCCTGCTTGGTGAGGATGGCCAGGATGCCGAGCAGGCCTCCGAGGGCGAGGCTGCCGACGTCGCCCATGAAGATCTGGGCGGGGTAGGCGTTGTACCAGAGGAAGCCGAGGCCGGCGCCGACCACCGCCATGCAGAGGATGGTCAGCTCGCCGGAGCCGTCGACGCCGGGGATGTTGAGGTACTCGGAGAAGCCCGCGTGCCCAGCGATGTAGGCCAGGATCCCGAAGGTCACCGCCGAGGTCATCACCGGCCCGATGGCCAGCCCGTCCAGGCCGTCCGTCAGGTTCACCGCGTTGCTGGTCCCGACCAGGATGAAGAGGCCGAATGCCAGGTAGAACCACCAGATGTCGACGGCGAAGCCCTTGACAAAGGGCATCCACACCTCGGTCCCGATGACGCCGAAATGCACACCCAGCACCAGCGGCACGCCGCCGAAGATCAGCTGCAGGACGATCTTCCAGCGCCCGGCCAGGCCGTCCGACGACTTCTCCATGACCTTCTTCCAGTCATCGATGAAGCCGATGACGCCGTAGCCGAGCAACACCGTGAGCGCGATCCACACGACCGGCTTGTCGAGGCGACACCAGAGCAGGCCGGCGAGCGCGATGCCGAGGATCATCGGTACACCGCCCATCGTCGGCGTGCCGACCTTGGACTCGATGTGCTCCTGGGGTCCGTCGTCGCGGATGATCTGCGCCATCTTGCGCGCCTTCATCCAGCGGATGAACGCAGGGAAGACGAAGTAGCAGAACAAGAGCGCCGTGATCATCGCCCAGGCGGTGCGGAACGAGGTGTACCGGAAGACGTTGAAGACGATGTGTTCGTCGGCCAGCGGGACGAGCAGGTGGTAGAGCATTCAAGCCTCCTCGACCGACAGGAACTGCAACAGTCGTTCCATGCGCGCGCCGCGACTCCCCTTGAGGAGCACGACGTCGCCTGGGCGAACGGCCTGGGCGACGGCCTCGCCGAGGGCAATGGAGTCGGGGCTACGGAGCGCCTCGACCTCGACGGCGGCAGCGCTCATGCGAGGGCCGCAGAGGCCGAGGACCTCGAGATCCAGGGACGCCGCGAAGCGCGCCACGTCGTCATGCGCCTGGCCCTCGATGCTCCCGAGCTCGAGCATGTCGCCGAGCAGCGCGATGCGTCGGCGCCCCTCGATACTCGCCAAGGTGCGCAGCGCCGCTTTCATGCTGGCCGGGTTGGCGTTGTAGGCGTCGTTCAGCACGGTCACCGGACCGACGGCCTCGACCCGCATGCGCATGCCGACGGGCTCGTAGCGGCTCAAGCCCGCGGCGATCTCGTCCAGCGAGACGCCGAGCGCCACCCCCACGGCGGCGGCTGCGCAGGCGTCCAGCGCCAAGTGATGGCCGGGGCTGGGAATGCGCGCGACGAGGCGCTCACCCCGCACCTCGAGCTCCACAAAGGTCGACAGCCCGACGGGATCGAGCGAGACGTGCGTCAATCGAACGTCGACGCCCGCCTCGGATCCGTAGATCAGGGTCGACACGCCCTCGGGTCGTGGCATTCGGGCCACGAAGGGGTCGTCGATGTTGATCAGGAGCGTGTCGCCCGGGCGAGCGCCGTCGAAGAGCTCCTGCTTGCACGCCGCGACGCCCTCGATCGAGCCCGTGCCCTCGACGTGGGCGATGCCGACGTTGGTGATCAGGCGGAAGGTCGGAGCGCCGATGTCCTGGAGCAGCTCGATCTCCCGTGGCGCGGACATGCCCATCTCGAGGACGAGGACGTCGACCTCCGGCGGGGTCGCGAGCAGCGTCAGCGGAACGCCGATGTGGTTGTTGAGGTTGCCCTCGGTGCTGTGGACGCGGCCGAGCGAGGCGAGCACCTCGCCCACCATCGCGCGGGTCGTCGTCTTGCCGGCCGAGCCGGTGATGCCGATGACCGGGCAGCGCAGGCCTCCGCGAACGTAGCGCCCGATGTCCTGGAGCGCGACGAGGGTGTCGTCGACCACCACCGCAGCCCGATCCCAGCCCTCCGGCAGGGTGTCGACCACGATGCCCGCGCAGCCCGCTGCGGCCGCATGAGCGGTGAAGTCGTGGCCGTCGAAGCGATCCCCGCGAAGGGCGAGGAACCAGCTCCCCGGAGCGAGGCGCCGGGTGTCGGTCGTCAGCGGACCCGCCGTGCCATCGGCGTGAAGCCGGCCGCCGGTCGCCTGGGCGAGCTCGCGCCCGGAGAAGGTCATCGGACCTCCCTGGCGACCACGCGATCGTCGAAGGGGTGTCGCACGCCGTCGATCTCCTGGGTGGTCTCGTGGCCCTTGCCGGCGATGAGGACGGCATCGCCTGGGCGCGCGATCTCGAGGGCTCGGGCGATGGCCTCGCGGCGGTCGACCACTACCTCGGCCGAGGCGTCGAGTCCCGCTCGGACCTCGGCCAGGATGGCGGCGGGATCCTCGGAGCGCGGGTTGTCGCTCGTGGCGACGACGACATCGGCGCCGGCACAGGCGATGCGCCCCATCTCGGGCCGCTTGCTCCGGTCGCGGTCCCCTCCGCAGCCGAAGACCACCACGAGCCGCCCGGTCGTCAGGGGCCGCAGGGTCGCCAGCACCGTCTTCAGGGCTTCGGGTGTGTGGGCGTAGTCCACCAGCACGTCGAGATCGTCGAGGTCCACCCGCTCCAGTCGACCCGGCACCTGCGGCAGTCCGGCGAGACCGTGTGAGATGGCCGCAGCCTCGATGCCCAGCGCGAGGCCAGCGCCCGCGGCGGCGAGCGCGTTCTCGACGTTGAAGGCGCCTGCCAGCGAGAGCTCGAAGTCGAGGTCCCCGCCCGGGGTGGTCAGCACGCCACGACTCCCTCGGATGTCCGAGGCCAGCTTCGCCGCGTGCAGGTCACCGCCAGCCATGCCGAAGGTCCACACGGGGACCTCCAGAGGGAGGAGGGCCTCGACCGTCGGGTCGTCGATGTTGAGGACGGCGCGGCCGACCTCGAAGTCCTGGAAGAGCCGGGCCTTGGCGGCGGCGTAGGCCTCCATCGTGCCGTGCACGTCCAGGTGGTCCCGGCTGAAGTTGGTGTAGACGGCGACGGCGAAGCGCGTGCGGTCGACGCGGCGAGCGGCCAGGCCGATGCTGCTGATCTCCGCCGCAACCACCCCGCAGCCACGCTCGACCATCGCGCGAAGCAGGGCCTGCCACTCCGGGGCCTCCGGCGTGGTGAAGCGGGTCGCCAGGACCTCGCCGTCGATGCGGTTGCCGGTGGTCCCGACCACACCGACCTTGTGTCCGGCGGCGCGAGCGATGGCCTCGAGCATCCAGGTCGTCGTGGTCTTGCCGTTCGTGCCGGTGATGCCGACCACATCGACCGCCTGCGAGGGATGCCCATGCAGGTTCGCAGCCAGGCCGGCCAGCGCGATCCGGGAGTCATCGACTTGGATGCGGGTCACGCCTGCAGGCGCCGGCACAGGCTCCTCGACGACGACGGCATCGGCCTGGACGCTCTCCACGAAGCGGTGACCATCGACGCGCGCACCTCGGACGGCCACGAAGACGGAGCCAGGGCCGGCGTCGCGGGAGTCTTGGGTGAGCGATGTGATGGGGCGGTCGACGGAACCGTCGAGGAGGCGGTGTTCGACCCGGGAGAGCAGGTCGCGGAGGAGCATCAGGGGGATCGGGTGCGGGAAGCGTCAAGGCGAGCGGCGCCCCTCGGGGTCCAGGGAGTCACGCGGAAAAAAAAGGGAAGAACAACTCTGTCCGGGCCATTCCAGAGGGGCACCGCCATGCCTTGTGTGTCTCTTGCCTTCGAGCGCAGATGGCTCGGTCGGTCTCCCAGGGGTGGGACCACGCGCGGACCCCGGGGTTTCGGGTCCAGCTTCAGAATCAACGGCGGGCACAGCTACAGCATCAGGGACAACAGCGGACACATCGGGTCGACAGCGGTCGACGAGCGGGAGTGGACCAGGAGGTCCGGGGGGATTCCCATGGAGGGCGTCGAGATGACGACGACCCGGGTGCCGCGCCCCCGAGGCCCGCGCGAGGCCGGGCGGGGAGACGATCCGCCTCACAGGACGTGAGGCGAGGCAAAGAAACGGATGAGGGGGTGTAAAAGAACGTGCTTCAGTCGAAGCGCAGGACGAGCCGATCTCCCGGCTCGACCACAGCCCCCGGGAGGGGGGACTGGCCGCTGACTGCGCCACTGCCGACGAGCGCCAGGGCAAGCCCCGAGCCCTCCACGGAAGCGAGCGAGTCGCGCATCGAGAGACCTGAGAAGTCCGGCACACGAAGTCCGTCCTCGGTCCAGGTCAGCTCGGCGGTGACGGGCGCCACGGCAAGGGGGGTGTCCTCGACGACGAGCTCGTCGTCATCGAAGCGGTCCTCGGGGACGCCGAGGTAGCGAAGCGAGGCCTGCGCGATGTCGCGGAACGCGGGCCCGGAGACGGTGCCGCCGTAGCGGCTGCCCTCGGTCGGGGTGTCGGTGACGACCACGATGGCCAACCGGGGGTCCTTGGCCGGGACCAGGCCGACGAACGAGGAGACGCGCGCGGTGGGCGAATAGACGCCGTCCACGACCTTCTGGGCCGTGCCCGTCTTGCCGGCGGCCGTGTATCCAGGGACCCGGATGCGCTGGGCGGTGCCGCCCTCGTCGAAGACCGTGGCCATCATCTCGACGGTCTGCCGGGCGGTCTCGGCGCTGACCGGCTGACCGAGCACCTCGGTCTCGGCCTCGAACTCGAGGCGCCCGTGGCGGTCCTCGATGCCGCGGACCAGGTAGGGGTCGAGCCGCGTCCCGTCGTTCCCGAGCGCCTGCAAGGCCGAGGCGAGCTGAACGGCCGTGGCCGTCATGCCCTGCCCGAAGGCGGTGGTGGCGAGCTCGATCGGCTTCACCTTGTCGGGGTTCCGCAGGAAGCCGCGGACCTCGCCGGGCACAGAGACGCCGACGCGCTGGGTGAAGCCGAAGTCCTCGAGGCCCTGCATGACGCGGTGAGCGCCCAGGTCGAAGGCGACCTTGGCCGTCCCGATGTTGGAGCTGAACTTCACGACCTCGGACAGGGTCACGACGTCGTGGGCGTGGTCATCGCGGATGGTGTTGCGACCGATTCGCCAGGAGCCGCCCTCGCAGTCGATCAGGGACTCCGGATGCACCCGTCCGTCATCGAGCGCGAGCGCGACCACGAAGGGCTTGAGCACGCTGCCCGGCTCCTGGGCGTCACCGACGGCGTGGTTCCGCAGGCCCTCGGCCGTGCGGGAGCGGCGATCGTTCGGGTTGGTCACCGGGCGGTTGGCCAGCGCCAGGATCTCGCCGGTCTCGACGTCGATGACGACCGCGGTGGTCGACAGCGGCTTGCTGACCTCGACGATGTCGTCCAAGGCGGACTCGGTCGCGTTCTGGATGAAGGGATCCAGGGTCAGCGTGACCTCGCCACCGGCGAGCGCCCGGCTGCGCGCCTCGAGCTCGAAGGAGATGGCGCGGCCTCGGCGATCGCGCTGCTGCACGTAGCGGAAGATGCTGCCGCGCAGGTGGTCGTCGAGGGTGGCCTCCAGGCCCTCCATGCCTCGACCGTCGTGACTGGTGACGCCCAGCACCTGCGCCGCGAGGGTGCGCGAGGGGTAGAAGCGCGTCGGCTGCTCGGGGGTCCAGATCGCGTTGCCGGGGTCGAGGGCCTCGACCGCGTCCTCGACCTCGGGGGAGATCTGCGCGGCCAGGGTGACGTCGCGGCGTCCGGAGCGGCGGAGCTGCTCTTCGATCTCCTCGACGTCCTCGCCGAGCACGATCGAGAGCTGGCGGGCGAGCGCCGGGATCTGCTCCGGCGGGATGACGCTCGGATCGGCGTGGACCGAGGGCATCGACACGGTGGTCGCCAGGATCGTGCCGTCTCGGGCGAGGATGTCGCCGCGAGGTGCGCGTACCGTCACGGCCTGCTGGAACTGCAGCGCGGCCCGCTGCTCCAGGCGGTCGTCCTCCAGCAGCATCAGCGGCGCGGCGCGGAGACCGAGGATGACGAAGGCGACCGCGACCACGGCACCCACCACCGCGGCGCGGTAGCGCGCACGGCTGAGGACCAGGTCGAGGTCGCGGGAGCTCACTGGATCTCCACCACGTCGACGTCGGCCGCCAAGGCCATCGAGGCCGAGGCCGTGGAGACCCGTGCCAGGTCGCGGCGGGTCGCCAGTTCGAGGCTGAGGCGGTCCTGGTCGGTGCGCAGCGAGGACAGCTCGATCTGCGCGCGCTCGAGCTCGGCGGCGGTGGCTCGCACATCGACGCGAGACCAGGTGTAGAACATCAACGAAGCGATGAGGAGCGTGGCGTAGGCGAGGTAGCGCACCACACCCGTGAGGGAGAGTCCCACGAAAGGCCGGCTCGGGTAGCCCACCCAGGCACGCGTCAGTTGACGCCGCTTGTCCATCGATTCCTCCGCTGCCACTTCCGCTTGGTGCTGCTGCTGCTGCTGCTGATTGCCTAGGCCTTCTCCCAGACCCTCAGGCGCGCCGACCGCGCCCTCGGGTTGTCATCGCTCGAGGTCACCGGCTTCCGGGTGACGAGGCGGCCCGCCGGGGCCACCATGGGATTCCCATAGGGGTCCTTTTCGGTGCCGATGCCCGACAGCTCCCGGAATCGCTGCTTGACCAGACGGTCCTCCAGCGAGTGAAAGCTGATGATGGCCGCCCGTCCGCCGCTCCTCAGCAGGTCGGGCAGGGCCTCGAGGAGGGCTTCGAGCTCGCCCACCTCGTCGTTGACCGCGATGCGAAGCGCCTGGAACGTCTTCGTCGCGGGATGGGTGCGTCCGCGGCGGCCGAGGAGATCCTCGACGAGCTTCGCGAGCTCACCCGTGGTCGAAGGTCCCATCTTCTTGATGGCCTTCGCGATGCGTAGCGCCTGGTTCTCCTCGCCGTAGCGTCGGAGGACTCGAGCCAGATCGGAGACGCCGAGGTCCTCGATCAGCTCGGCGGCGGTGACCCCCTCCTGGCCCATGCGCATGTCGAGGGGCGCGTCGAAGCGGAAGCTGAAGCCCCGCTCGCCGCGGTCGAGCTGCGGCGAGGACACGCCCAGATCGGCGACCAGGCCGTCGACCGGCTCGTCGACATGGTGGAGAGAAGTGGAGAAGCGTGCACGGACGGCCTGGAAGCCGTCGAAGTCGGCCAGCCGAGCGCTCGCCGCGGCGATGGCGTCGGGGTCCCTGTCGAGGCCGAGAACGGCGGCGCCGGCACGAAGCAGACGCTCCGAGTGCCCACCCCAGCCCAGGGTGCAGTCGAGGAAACGACGGCCCGGCGCAGGCGCGAGGAGCTCGATGGTCTCGTCGAGGAGGACGCTACGGTGAGGCTTCGTCACCGGGCTCGCGGGCGTAGTCGTCGCGTGCTGCGGCTTGTGCGTCTTCCCACCGATCGGGGTTCCACAGCTCGATCCATTCCATGATGCTGATGACCACGCATTCCTTGGTGAGACCTGCCTGATCGCGAAGTCGAGCTGGAATTCGGATGCGACCCTGACCGTCGACCGAAGCGTCCTCGGCGTCCGCCAGGACGGAGTAGAAGTAGGGGCGTGCCTTGCGGTCGAAGGGGCTCCGAGAGGCGTAGGGCTTCTCGACGTACTCACGCCAGTAGGCAAGGCTGAAGGCCTTGATCCCACCGTCGACGCATGTGAGCACGAGTGCATTGATTCCTTCTTCCTTGAGCCGGTGCCGCAGCTTGGCCGGAAGGCCGAGGCGGCCTTTGGCATCAAGCGACGTGGTGACCTGGCAGCGTTCTCCGAGCATCCGACGTGGAGAGAGGGTTTCGACCAGGTCGCCCCTTCCCTCACCACAATCTCTCCATTCCGAGGCCACCGTACCCCTCTGGCACCCCACGATCAACCCACTTTGATCCACTCCTGATAAAAAACTCAGGATGGGTCGCCCACAGCCCCATCCGGCGCTAGAAAACGGCGTTCAGGAGGCCCCGGCGTGTCCAAGGATCGGGTGAAGGTGATCGCGCGAAACAAGAAAGCGCGCTTCGACTACGACATCCAAGACAAGTTCGAGGCGGGCCTTGTGCTGACCGGTTCCGAAGTCAAGGTGCTTCGGAACGGCAAGGGCTCCATCGCCCAGGCGTACATCAAGATCCGAAAGGGCGAGGCCTGGTTGCTCCAGGCCAACCTGCCGATCTACGAGCAGGCGTCCTACAACAACCACGAGCCGGACCGCGAGCGGAAGCTCCTCTTGAAGAAGAAGCAGATCAAGAAGCTCCACGCGGCCATCCAGCAGAAGGGCCTGACCCTGGTGCCGCTGACCCTGATGTTCCGTGGTCCCTGGGTGAAGCTCGAGTTCGCCCTCGCCAAGGGACGCAAGAAGGGCGATCGGCGCGAGGCCCTGAAGGCCAAGGCCCACAACCGGGACAAGTCGCTGGGCAAGCGCGGCTGAGCGGGCCGGGATAGTCGCGGGCCATGCAGAAGGTGTCGTACGGACTGGCTGCAGCGGCGGTCTTGGCCGGTATCGGGTCGGTCGCTCTCTACGGAGACGTGGACACACGCCTGCTCGCTCTCTTGCTGGGCATCGCCGGCATGTGGATGCTCTGCGGGGCCGCCCTCGCGAATCACCCGATGCTCGGCGTCGCCACGGCCGGCGGCCTGGGCACAGCGGTCAGCGCGTATTTGACCGGACAACACGACGCGGCGGGCGGCTCGGTCTGCAACGTCGGCGACGTCTTCAACTGCGATGTCGTCAACACCTCCGAGTGGAGCGAAGTGGGGGGCGTGCCGATCGCGCTGCTCGGAGCCGGCTTCTACTTCGCCATGGGTGTGGTCGGCGCCGTCGGCTGGCTCGGTCGCGAGAAGTTCGAGAAGGCCCCCGTCATCGCCGGACTCGGCGGTATTCTCGCCTCGATAATCGCCTTCTACCTGATGTATCGAAGCGGCGTCAGCGTCGGTGCCTGGTGCCTCTTCTGCATCGCCACCTACGGCTTCAGCTTCTTCATCTGCGCCGGTGGCCTGCTCGGATCCCGCGAGATCGGCTTCAAGCAGAACCTCGGTCCGGCGCTGTTCGGTGCCGACCGCTCCTTCGTCACAGCGCTCATCGCCGGTGTCGCCGTCCTGGGCGTCGGCTTCGCGGCCGCTGGGGCAGACCCCGTCGAGAGCGAGGACCTGAGCCCGCTCTTCTCCAAGGTCGAAGGCGACGTCGTGGTTCGCGGCAACGAGCCGGTCTACGGCGATCCGAACGCCACCTACACGCTGGTCGAGTACGCCGACTACGAGTGCCCTTTCTGCGGTCGGGTGAGCCCTCAGCTCAAGGAGCTCGTCGAGCTGCACCCCGACGTCAAGGTCATCTTCAAGAACTACCCGCTGTCGAGCGAGTGCAACTCCAACGTTCCGCACGCGATGCACGAGAACGCCTGCGAGGCCGCCGCCGCCGGCATCTGCGCCGGCGAGCAGGGAGAGTTCTGGGCGATGAACGCGGCGATGTTCGCGAACCAGGACTACCTGAGCCGGGACGACCTGGTCTTCATGGCCACGGACCTGGGCCTCGACCGGACCGCGTTCACCGCCTGCATCGATGACCCGGCCACCATGGACAAGGTCAAGGCCGACATCGCCGACGGCAAGAAGGGTGGCGTCGACTCGACGCCCTACATGGTCCTCTCCGGCGTCCACCCCACCGACGAGTGGATCGCCATGGAGTATGCCGTCGAGGGGGCCCACGTGCTGCTCACCTCGGTCAAGGAGGGCATCGAGCTCCCCCCTGCGCCGCCGAAGCCCGAGCGGTGACCTGGGTCGAGCTCCGGGTCGTCATCGCGCGCGCCCGCTTCGAGAAGCTCTCGGCCCTGGCCTTCCAGCTGGGGGCGACCGGGGTCGAGGAGGCACCCGCTCCCGGGGCCCCTCGCCTGCTCCGCCAGCCCTGGGACACCGAGGCCCCGCCCCTGCCCTTCAAGGTCTGCCTGAAGGCGTGGTTCGCCTCCGCCGATGGGGTCGTCGAGGCCTTCGCCGAGGCCGGTTGCGAAGACATCGAGCTCCTCGAGGTCCAGGAACAGGACTGGGCGGAGACCTGGAAGCTGCACCACAAGCGCATCGAGGTCAGTCGACGCCTTCGGGTCTCCCCCCCTTGGCACGCACGCCCGGGCGATCTGGTCATTCCTCCCGGCAACGCCTTCGGGACCGGGGACCACGCGACGACCCACGCGTGCCTGGCGGCCATCGACGAGCTGTCCGCGGGGTGCCGCAGCTGCCTGGACGTCGGCTGTGGCAGCGGGGTGCTGGCCCTCGCGGCGGCGAAGCTCGGGCTGGACGCCACGGGCATCGACATCGACGCCGACGCGGTGGAGACCGCCCGGGCGAACGCCGCGGAGAACCAGCTCCGGGCTCGCTTCTCGACCACCCCACTCTCCGAGGTCACCGGCGTCTACGACCTGGTCGCGGCCAATGTCTTCGCCGAGGTCCTGGTCGACCTCGCGCCGGACCTGCTCCGTGTGACCGGCCGGCACCTCGTGCTGGCGGGCATCCTGCGCGAGCGGGCCGAGCCGGTCCTCGCCGCCCTCTCCCCTCCCCTCGCGGTGAAGCGCGAAGTCCAGGACGGCGACTGGCTGCACGTTCACCTGGAGCGCCTGTGAGCCGGCGGTTCCCTGCGCCTCACCTCGG
>Ga0114933_10001063_pt1 | contig 31541 bp, 33 predicted proteins | sample 4SBtaG_FD_89691 | JGI IMG/M metagenome (GOLD analysis project Ga0114933, IMG submission 89691) | Deep subsurface microbial communities from Kolumbo volcano to uncover new lineages of life (NeLLi) - 4SBTROV12_W25 metaG | ecosystem: Environmental > Aquatic > Marine > Volcanic | place: Kolumbo... | reverse complement strand
GTCGCGGGGGAGCCAGCCATGGAAGACAACGAGGACGCGCACGGACGCCATTCTACGGGGCCTGTCACGAGCGGTGACCGGCGCCGACGCATGCAAACCACAAGAGACCCACGCGACACGGCCGCTGAGAGACCCTCGCTTCGTGCTCCTCGCTCTGCTCGCCTGCGCTTCCACGGACCCGGCCACGCGGTGCAAGCCCTGCGCCTCCGAGGACGAGGCGGTCGCCGGCGACGGGGCCGACATCGACGCCGGGTGCCCCGGGGAGGTGAACGACGCGGAGGGCCTCGTCGAGGCGGTCGAGCAAGGCGGATCCTGGCTCCTCGGCGAGGGCCGCTACAGCGTGGACCTGGTGTCCTGGGCAGAGGTCGAGCTGAGCGGGTGTGGCCCGGTGACCCTCGAGGGTGAGCTCGAGATCCGGGCCGGCACGCTGCGGGCGACCGAGCTGATGGTCGACGGCGGATGGCTCGTCACAGGCGGGCGCCTGGTCCTCGAGGGCGGGTCCACGACCCCGGCGTCGGAGTGGGACGAAGCCCTGCACGTCACGGCGACCGACGGGCCCGAGGCCACGGTCCTCGCCACGCGGCATCGCTTCGACGCTCCGGTCTTCGTGATCCACGGGGGCATCCTGGAAGCCACCGAGAGCGCCTTCTCCGGCCCGGGGTGGGCCCTGTCCTACCAGTACGCCTCCGGCTCCGTCATCGACTCCCTGGTGCGCGAGGCCGAGGTCGGCGTGCGGCTGCTCGACAGCGACGTGCTGCTCGACGGCGTGAACTACGTCGGCGTCGACATCCCGGTCGAGGTCGTCGACTGAGCCGCCGAAAAGGCGGTGAAACCAGGAATGGGCGGCTCTCTTGCCAGGATCCTCCCATGATGATCGTCCTGCTCCTGGCCTGTCGCGCGGATCATGCGGAGCCTTGCGAGGCCCCGCTCACCGAGAGCTCCGAGGTCGCCGCCGCCATCGACGAAGGGGGCACCTGGGGCGTGGCGGCGGGCGACTACAGCCTGGACGTGCACAGCCGCTCGGACGTGGCGCTGTCCGGCTGCGGGGATGTGACCTTCACCGGCACGGACTCGGTGACCTGGACCGTCGAGGGTGGCAGCGTGGCTCTCGACGGCATCACGGTGGTGGCCGGCGACGAGGCCGCCTTCCTGGTCAAGGACGGCACGCTCCTCGACGTCGAAGGCGGAGTCCTGGCCAGCGAGGTCGGCTCCTTCGGCGTCGTCGTCCATGGCGGCCACGTCCTGCTCGAGGCCACCGAGATCGACGCAGACGACGTCGGCGCGGTGCTCGAAGGCGGCTCGCTGACCGCGACGGATGTCGAGATGAGCGGCACATGGATCGCCCGGGGCGGGACCCTCCGCCTCGAGCGGGGAAGCACCCTCCCGAGCCAGACCTACGCCCTCTACGCCTACGGCGACAGCGTGGGTCGCGTCGTCCTCGCGGATCACCGCTTCGGCGGCGAGGCGCATGTCTCCGGCTTCGAGCTGGACGCGGTGGGCACGACGTTCACCGGACCCGGCATCGGCCTCGACCTGAACGACGCGGTCGGCCTCGTCAGCGACTCGCTCTTCCACGACGCGGACATCGGCGTGGCCCTGTCGGGCTCGGACGTCGCGCTCGAGGACAACGCCTTCGAGGACGTGGGCACACCGGTCGTCGACTGAGCGCCTAGCGCCGCAGGGGCCGGCCCTTGGAGTCGGTGTAGCTGCCGACGAGGATCAGGATCAGGTCGACGATCGTCCAGATCCCGCACATGCCCCCGGTGCACAGCTGGATCAGGCCGATGACGATGTGGCCGCTGTAGAAGCGGTGGACGCCGAGCAGTCCGAGGAAGAGGTTCAGGACCAGGCACACCGTCCAGTCCACGTCGCTGACGTTCGGGTCGATGACCTCGGAACGCGGCGCCGGCGCAGCTGGAGCGGCCTGGCCCATCTGGGCGCCGCAGCTGGCGCAGAAGCGTGCGGATCCCTGTCCTTGGGCTCCACAGTTCGAGCAGAAGTTCGCCATCGGCGCAGTGTAGCGGCTGGCGTGCTCTGCTCCGGTGTGTTCTTATGCCGGAGGCGCCGCGGTAGACGCGATGTATACCTTGCTCGTGCTCGCCTGCACCGAGCACACGCTGAACCCGGTCGAGCGGCCCCGTGCGCCGGATCGGCAGGATCGCCCCGATCGGGAGTTCGACGCGGACACCGGCTCGGCCGAGGAGGATCCGCCCGAGGACACGGACCCGCCGGACGAGGAGGAACCGCCCGAGGAGGATCCGCCTTCGGACGACGACTGCTGGGACGAACACTTCGAGCCCGACGCGGACATCTCCGACCTGAAGTCCGGGTTCTCTGCGGGGAACGCTCGCAGTACTATGGAGCAGCTCTTCGAGCGCCGCTTCCAGTCCGCGGCCCACCTCATCGACGAGCAGTCCCACGACCCCTACATCGACATCTTCACGGAGACCTCGAGCTGGGGGTGGTTCGTCGACTCCCTGGGCACGGTCGTGCACGAGACGGTGCACGGCTACGACTACGAGAACAGCCTGAACGGCAATGGCGGCTACTTCCGCTACTGGTTCCTGAAGAGCTACCTGCCCAAGACGCCCTGGACCGACGGCTTCGCGCGAAGCCGCATCAAGTCCCGGGTCGAGGGCGACGCCACCGAGCTGTACTGGCTCTACCTCGAGGGCACCCAGGGCACCTACGGCTGGGTCGAGCTGCTGGACGAGACCAACTGCTACGTCAACGGCCTGGGCGCGCTGACCGTCGTCGCCGAGGACATGCCCTAAAGCACCTCGGCCATCGATGGCCCCACCGCCTTCCTCTACTTCATCGCGCTCTACATCGAAGAGGCCGAGGAGAACGACCCCGCGGTGCATGCCCGGATCTCCGAGCCGCCCTTCCAGGACGTCGTGCGCGACTTGTGGCTTCGCACGCACTTCTTCCTGCAGTGGGCGGACGATGAGCCCAAGCTCTCGGTCGAGGGAGAGCGCATCAAGAAGCTGATGTACGCAAAGGAGGGCGTCATCGAGGACTACCTCGGCTATGGGCTCGACGGTCACTGCCTCGAATAGACTCCCGGGGTGAATCGCCTCTCCGACGTCGAGCGCAACGCGCGCATGTACCTGTCGCGGGCGCTGAACCGCTCGCTGGGGCCGCCGGACTGGCTGTCGGTGAACCTGACGCTGCAGTGCAACCTCAAGTGCGTCATGTGCACGACCTGCTACGACGTTCCCAACGAGCTCAGCACAGCCGAGGTCAAGGGGCTGATCGACCAGGCGGCGCTGTGGGGCATCAAGGTCTTCAACCCGCTGGGCGGCGAACTCTTCATGCGCGGGGACCTCGAGGAGATCCTGGAGTACGCCTGCAAGCGCGACTTCACCATCACCATCACGAGCAACGGCACGCTCATCAACAAGCGCCGGGCCGAGACCATCGCGCGCATCCCGCCCCACGCGCTGCACATCAACATCAGCCTGGACGGGCCCGAGGCCATCCACGACAGCATCCGCGGCGAGGGCATGTACCGCCGCGCCATCAAGGGCTTCCAGAACATCCGCGAGGCAGACGCCGCCGCGGGGAACGTTCGCCGCAAGCTGCTCTCCAACACCATCATCCACCGCCGGAACCTGGCCGAGGTGCCGGCCTTCCTCGACGAGCAGGAGCGCCTCGGCTTCGACGGCGTGCAGCTGTTGAACCTCTTCCGCCACGGCGAGGACGCCCCCGAAGACGCCGTCGGCATGTGGATTCGCGACCAGGACGTCCCTGAGCTCGAGGCCCTCGTCGAGGAGCTCGTCGGGCGCGTCGAGAAGCAGGGTCGAGCCGGGTACCGCATCCTCAACACGGTCGAGGATCTGCGCCTGATCCCCAGCTACTACCGGGACACGCTGAAGCCGCTGGAGGCCCCCTGCTGGAGCGGCTGGAAGGAGCTGTACATCAACTCCAACGGCGACGCGATCATGTGCGACGGCGAGCTCGACTTCCTGGCCGGCGGCTTCGGCAGCGCACGCAGCCACTCCCTGCGCGAGATCTGGGCCAGCGAGGCCCTGCGTGAGCGACGCGAGGTCGTGAAGCAGTGCACCACCCCCTGCATCCAGAACTGCTACCTGCGCCGGGACAGCGACTCGGCCCAGGCCATCGGCCGCACGGCCCTGTCGATCGCCGCCGATGCGGTGAAGGACCGCCTGCGTCGCTTCCGGCCCAAGCCGAAGGGGGCACGCATCGAGGGCGGCGTCCTGCGGCTGGAGCTCTCCGACACCGCACCCTGGCCCTCGGCCTGGGATCCGGCCACCGAGCGCCGCTTCGCCGAGCTGGTGAACGGCTCCCCGCGCCCGGTCGAGGACTGCTTTCGCGACCCGGACAAGTGGCTCCTGTACCGGGACCGCGGCTACGTCGACTTCGGTCGGGGCTTCATGGGCTTCGAGGTCGTGAAGTCGGTGGTGGACGACCTCCGTCAGGCCGGCCTCGTCTTTCCGACAGTCCAGCTGTCCTGGCGCGGCGAGCCCTTGCTACACCCGGAGTTCGCTCGGGTTCTGCGCTTCGTGATGGGCGCCATCCGCGAGGACGGCGTCTTCGAGGAGCTCCGCATCGTGACCGACGCCCGGCTGCTGAGCACGGACATCGCCCACGCCATCTCGGACTTCCCGGAGCAGCGCCAGACCTGGATCCTGCACGACAACGGCATGGCCCCCTTCGAGGACGACTGCCTCGCACACGTCGCCGAGCTGCTGGCCCACCGGGGCCCCGCGACCCGGGTGGTGGCCTCGCATGTGGTCACCGAAGACCTCGACCCCCACTACTTCGTCGAGCAGTGGACCGAGCGCCTGCGTTCTCCGACCGTGAGCGTCGGGCGGCTCCCCGAGGCCGGCGACGGCGTCTGGTTCCGGCGCACCGACCACGACCACTTCCAGGCCACCGCCGAGGCCCGTCGTCGCCTGCGCGAGGTCGGCGAGATCCTCGACGTCCCGGTCGAGGACGGCTCCGAGGAGCACCCCCGGGCCTGCAAGGCGGTCTTCGCGACGCCCACGGTCAGCTGGGACGGCAAGGTGGTGCTCTGTCCCTGGGACGTCGGGCTGGAGAACAAGGTCGGCCAGGTCACGGACGATCGGCTCTCACGCATCTGGCAGGGGGACGACCACGTCGAGGCGCTGCGCCGCGACAGCAAGGGGCGCGGCGTGCCCCCGCTCGGCAAGTGCCGCGACTGCCACTTCCCGTACAGCCCGAACGCCTGATGTCACACCCCCCGGATCGGGGGCGTATGGTGGGGGCGTCAGGGCTGCAGGGCGGAGTAGCAAAATGACGGGCTTGTCCCTATTCCTCACGGCGTTGTCGCCGAGAGCAGAGGCGTTCTGTGGCACCTACGTCGGCCAGGCAGGAGCCGACCTCACGAACAGCGCCAGCCAGATGGCCATCGCGCGCAAGAACGGCCGCACCACGCTCACGATGGTGAACGACTACGAGGGCGACCTCGACGACTTCGCCTTCGTCATCCCGGTCCCCCACGACCTCCACGAGGACGACGTGCGGGTCGTCGAGACCCACCTCGTGCGCACGGTCGAGGTCTACAGCGGACCTCGGCTGGTCGAGTACTCCTGCGAGGACTTCGGCGGCTGGGAGAAGAAGTCCGCCGCACCCCGAGCGCCGCTCTTCGCCGCGCCGCTGCTTGGCCTCGGCGGCTGCGCGAGGGCCGAGTACTCGGCGATGGATGCGGGGGGCGTCGTCGCGGTCCCCTCCAGCGAGGCCGGCGACTCGGCCGTCACCGTCGAGGCGGCCTTCGCCGAGGGCGAGTACGAGTTCGTGCTGCTCTCGGCCGAGGACGGCGACAGCCTGACCGACTGGCTCGACGCCAACGGCTACGCGGTCGGCGAGGACGCCGCCGAAGTGCTCGGCAGCTACATCGCGGCCGGCTCGAGCTTCCTGGCGGCGAAGGTCTCGCTCGCGGCGGTTCCGGAGGGCACGACGAACCTCTCGCCGATCCAGATCTCGTACATGGCCGAGGGCTTCTCGCTGCCGATCCGCTTGGGCACGCTGAACTCGACCGGGGTCCAGGACCTCATCGTCTACACCATCACGCCCTACGACGAGGGCCAGGTCGGCGTCGCCAACTACCCCCGCGCGGTCATCGAGGACGAGTGCCTGCTGCGCACCGAGGAGTGGGACAGCTTCGCGGACTACTACAACAGCGAGTTCGACGCGGCCTTCGAGGCCTCCGAGGGCTTTGTGTGGGTCGCCGAATACGGCTGGGCCGTCACGCCGAGCTGGATGCAGGCCGGCGCGACCTCGTTCAAGTGCGATCCCTGCCCGGCTCCGGACCTCTTCCCGGACAACGGCCCGACGAGCGTTCCCGGCGAGGAGTACGACCCGCTGCCCGACGCGACGATCAACGCCCTCGGCTTCCACATCAAGGCTGGCGAGACCCAGACGGACACCGGCTGGTGGAACGCCAGCGCGCCCGAGTTCTACGTGAGCCGCATCCACATGCGGTACACGCCCGAGGCCGTCGACCAGGACCTGGTGCTGTACACCTCGGGCATCGTCAACAACGAGCAGGTGCGCTTCATCGACTACGCGCCCTTCCTCGAGGACCAGTACCCCATCTGCGGAGAGGGGTGGGCCGAGGAGCCGGGCAGCTGCGAGTACGGACCGGCGCCGGACCCCAAGTGGGGGCTGATCCCGATGGCCGGCTGCTCCTCGGTGCCTTCGGAGGGTGGCCTGGCCGGACTGGCTGGCGCGCTCGGCTTGCTGCTTCTCTCCAGGCGGCGGGGGTGATCACCCTGCTGCTAGGCGGCCTCGTGTCGGCGGCCGAACCCACTCTCGAGAGCGACGTCGTCGCGGGCGGAGACTCCGCCAGCCCCTACCAGCGGGGCTACGACGCCGGGTTCGCCGCGGCCGAGGCCGCCCCTCGGGGGAGGCCCGGCCTGGTCGGCTTCGCGGCGGGCTTCGGCACCGCCGCGCTCGGCACGACGCTGGTGGGGCCTTGCCTGGCCTCGCCCTGCATCGTCGGCGGGGCCATGACCACCCCGGTCATCTACTCGGCACAGAAGGGCGATCCGCCCGAGTCCGAGGAAACGTGGCAGTACTCGAGCGGGTACCGCCACGGCTGGACGGACGCATCCCTGCCAAACCGCGTCCGTCCGGCACTCCTCGGGGGCCTCGCGGGCGCGGTCGTCGGCACCGCGGGCGCGTACCTGGCGGTCGGCTTCGCGTATGAGCGCATGGGTTACGACACGGATGCCTTCCCCTTTCGTTGAGTAGTCCATGCCCCTCCCCGTCGGCGTCGCGGCGCCGGATGTCCCGCTGAGCACCGGACGCTTGTCCGACCTGCGTGGCGACAAGGTCGTCGTCCTCTACTTCTACCCAAAGGACTTCACCCCTGGCTGAACGGCCCAGGCGTGCGGGTTCCGCGACGCATACGAAGACTTCACCGACGCCGGCGCGGTCGTCATCGGTGTCTCCAAGGACGGACAGGACAGCCACGCGAAGTTCGTGAAGAAGCTGAACCTGCCCTTCGAGCTCGTCACCGACCGGGGTGGGGCGCTCGCCAAGGCGTACCAGGTGGGCAAGAAGCTCTTTGTCCTGCCCGGGCGGGTCACCTTCGTGATCGACCGCACGGGCAAGATCGCCTCGGTCTACGACAGCGCCAACGCCAAGAGTCACGTGCCCGAGGCGCTCGAGGTCGTCAAGCGCCTGGGATGAGCCCCACGGCGTCGGTCAGCACGCTGGCCGGCGCGTCCCGCTTGAAGGCCTGTTCGGCCAGGTGGCGCCTGAACTTTCGGGCGCCCGGGACCCCGTGGAAGAGGCTCTGGAGGTGCCGGGCGATGTGCCGAAGCTGGTCGCCCTCGCTCAGGCGTTCGCTGGCGTAGGTGGCCATCGCCGCGACGACCTCGGCCCGGTCGAGGCCGGGGTCCTCCGCGCCGAAGAAGCGGCTGTCGGCGGTGGCGAAGAGCATCGGGTCGTCGTAGGCGGCGCGGCCGATCATGACGGCGTCGACGCGCTCGAGGTGCGCCTCGGTCTGCTCCAGGCTCGTGATGCCGCCGTTGATCTCGACGTCGAGGTCCGGCCGCTCCCGCTTCAGGCGGTAGACGTCCTGGTAGCGAAGGGGAGGCACGTTCCGGTTCTGCTTGGGGGACAGGCCTTGGAGCCAGGCCTTGCGGGCGTGCACCGAGAAGCGGCGGCAGCCGGCCTCGGCCACCACGTCGACGAAGCGCAGCATGTCCTCGTAGCGGTCGTGATCGTCGAAGCCGATGCGGTGCTTCACGGTGACCTCGATCGAGCAGGCCGCCTTCATGGCGGCGACACAGGCGGCCACCACCTCGGGCCGGCCCATCAGGCAGACGCCGAAGCGGCCCGACTGCACGCGGTCGCTGGGGCAGCCGACGTTGAGGTTGACCTCGTCGTAGCCGCGCTCCTCGGCCATGCGGGCGCAGCGGGCGAGGACCTGGGGGTCGTCGCCGCCGAGCTGCAGGGCGATGGGGTGCTCGATCTCGGAGAAGCCGAGCAGGCGCGCGGCGTCCCCCCGGATCAGCGCGTGGCCGACGACCATCTCGGTGTACAGGAGCGTCCGGCGCGTGATCTGCCGCAACAGGACCCGGAAGTGCCGATCCGTCCTCTCCATCATGGGGGCGACCGAGAGCGGCGGGATCGGGGTCATCGAGGTCCGTGCTTCTGCCTCCGGGCGCCGATCTCCAGGACGAGCTCGGGACGGGGCGTTCCGTGTTCGGGGTCCTCTGCTATCCAGACCTCGCCGCCGACGCCGATGCCCGCCTTGGCGACGGGGCTGAGCCGGCGGTCCCGCAGGTGCCAGGCGTAGCCGAAGGAGCTGCGCCAGGCGATGCCGTGCGCCCGAGCGTCGAGCTGGGCGATGTGGGCCCAGCCCGCGTCGGCCTCAAGCACCAGCCCTCCCCATTGGTGACCGGTGCCGCCGGGCAGCTCGCGGGGGTGGGGGAGCCAGCGCAGGCCCAGGCCCGCGCCGGTGAAGGCCCAGTCCGCCTCGCCCGCTTCGAGCGGCTCCAGCGCGCGCCAGGCGGTCTCGTGGTGCTCCGCCCACAGCACCACGCCGCAGTTGTTCTCGAGGTCGATCCCCCCTCGCAGGTTGGGCGTGCCGTAGAGCCAGAGCGGGGCCCGTGTCGTCACCCACCACGAGCCCTTCGCCAGGCTGTCCGGCCGGGTCCGCCATCGCGCGCGTGCCGGTCGATGCAGAGAGCTCATCGGCATGTGGACTGCGAGCAGCGCCTGGAAGCTCCACTCCTCGAAGGTCGGGGCGACCACGGCGCCGAGGGCCAGGCTCGACATGCCGAAGGCGTGCACCTTCAGCTCCGGTCCGAAGCCGAGGCCCCAGTGCTCCGGCGTTCCCACCCAGCCGTAGTAGGCGTTCAGGTTGTCGATCGGGTCGGTGCCTCCGGTGGCGAAGGCGCCGCGCACGAAGAAGCCGAGATCCGGCGCGACGGGCCCGTTGAGCGGCCCGATCAGGCCTTGTTGGCGCCAGAGGTTGAGCGGCAGGACACCGACGCGCGCGTCGAAGGACCAGGCCTGGGCGCCTTCATCGGCGGGCGTCACTCCACCACCGAGCAGGATGCGGGCGCTGCCGCTCAGAAAGCGGGGCTCGGCGGGGAAGGTGTCCAGCCCGACCCCCAGGTTGAACAGGGCCCCGTCGTAGGGCACGGTGCCCGCCATGAAGGTCCACTGGGCGCGCGGGCTCAGGGCCATCGAGCGGGCCAGGCGGAGCGGCTGCTCCAGGGCCATGTCGTCGACGACGAGCTTCTCGTCGATGGCGTAGCCGTACATCCACGACAGGCGGCTGCGCAGCACCCGGTCGAAGCGGCCGTATTCGCGCTGGGCCAGGACGCAGTCCACGCCCTGGGCGCAGGCCTTCGGTCGGCGCGCGCCCAGCTCCACCGGCTCGAAGTCGAAGCGGTGGTCTCCGACGCGGAAGGGCTTGGAGAGGCGGCCGGCGAACCAGTCTTCGTCGAAGGTCTCCTCGCCGGAGCAGCCCCGCTCCTGGCTGCCCAGGATGCGGATCGCGCCGACGTAGGCGAGGGTGCGCAGGTTGCGCCTCAGCCGGGGGGTCGGGTAGGCCGGGAGCGATCGGTGCTCCTCGATCAGCACGGCGTCTGCGGCCTCCTCGAAGGCCGCGTCCGGCGTATCGACGAAGGCCTGGTCGACCTCCTGAGCGAGCCGCGATCGGATCTTTCCGCAGCCGACGCCCTCGCGCCAGGCCTTGCGTACGGAGGGCTCGTGGGCGATCGGCAGGCCGGAGGTGACGGCCTTGAAGGCGGCGCTCTTCGGCACGACCGCGGCGCCCTGGGCGACCTCGTCGATCTGGCGGACCGTGTCGTGAGCGCCGGCGTAGAAGTCCCAGACCCGGAAGGAGCGGTCGAAGATGCCGAAGAAGTTGCCGAGGTACGACGCGATGGGCTCCGAGCGCGTCTGGACGAAGAGGGTCTCCTCCTCGAAGTCCTCGCGTCGATCGCGTCGGAACTCGGTGAGCTTCTGCATGCGGGCGGTGGTCACGAAGCCCAGCAACAGGGCCTCGACTCGCTCCGCGGCGCTGGCGTCGGCGGGCAGCACGTCCGGTGCTTCGGGTCGATAGCCGAGGTCCGGGTCGAGGAAGATGAAGAAGGGCTCGGGGTCGCTCCGGCCGGGTCCCGCGGTCAGTCGGCGCGCGACCTCCATCGGGTTGCCGTCGAAGGTGCCGCCGTCGATCAACAGGATCGGTGTCTCTTCGCGTGGGTCGAGGTGGCAACGGTCCCGAGGCCAGAGGCTCAGGTCCAGGTAGGCGTCGCAGGCGATGGACCAGAGGGGGAAGGCGACCGGGATTCCCGAGCTGGGCTTCACGAAGGCCGCCATCGCGCGGTAGGGAACCGTGTGTCGGCGGTACTGGAGCGTCATGCGCTCGGCGTCGCACTTCTGCTCGCCAGCAGGGCACTCCAGGTCCCGAATCCGCGCCTCGTCGCCGGACTTCTCGAGCTGGAAGGCGAAGGCCTCGTTGACCTCGCGCGTCATGCCGGTCTGGTCCGTGTCGGCCTGGAGCCGGGTCGCGGTCAGGCCGACCAGGACCTCGTCGAAGGCGCCGACGTGGTCGCCCTCCTCCCACCACACGGACCACCCGTCGAGCACGTCCGTGAAGGCCTTGTGGGTGATGACGCCGTCGTCGGCCGCGAGCTGCAGGCCCACCTCCGGGTGCTCGACCGGGGCGTAGTCGGGGGGGTGGTAGTCGACGCTGCGCTCGTCGTTCGTGAGGCCCATGGGGACCCACGTGCGGAAGAAGATGCTCTGCTCGGGCACCGGGACGGGCCCCTCGTGGACCAGGGACGATGCCGCCAGGACCGCGTTGATCGAGCCCGCGCTCGAGCCGGCGAAGGCGACGTCCTCGACGAATCCGCCCTGCTTTGCCTTCTTCAGGGTCTCGGTGATGACCCAGACCTGGCCCCCCTGGTAGGCCCCGCGGGTGACCCCGCCGCTGATGACCACCCCGATCGGATCGGGCTCGTAGACCTCGAAGCCCGGGAGCTCACGCTCCTGTCTCTGACCGGCCCAGGCCTGGGTGAGTGCGACGACCAGCAGCATGCCCACCTCCCAATCGCATCATAGGACTCAGGTCGGTCGACCTACAGGGCTCATCGCGGCTCGCGCCGCCCATCTCCGCGACGCCCCGCATCGCGGGGTGTCGGGCGAGTCTGAATGGGCGCGGCGGACCGGAGGCCGGACTTGTGCGGCCGCAGGACCGTACGAGCGAGCCGTCGTACGCGCCCGTTGTCGGGCCGGAGGCTGGCCCTGCCAGCCAGCCGGAGGGCCGCGCAACGACGGGTGCAATCAGCGGAGAGCCAGCACGTCCCGCATGTCGTAGAGCGCGGGCTCCTTTCCGACGACCCAACGAGCCGCGCGGAGGGCCCCGGAGGCGAAGGCCTGGCGGCTGGTGGCGAGGTGGCCCAGCGTCAGCCGCTCGCCCGCTCCGGCCAGGTAGACCGTGTGTTCGCCGGCGATGTCCCCACCGCGCAGGGCGTGGAAGCCGATCTCCTCGTCGGTCCGCTGCCCGGTCTCGCCCAGGCGCCCGTGAACAGCCAGGCGCCCGAGCTCCTCGTCCCGGGCGTCGGCGATGGCGCGGCCCAGGGTCAGAGCGGTGCCGCTGGGGGCGTCGCGCTTGAACTCGTGGTGCATCTCGACGACCTCGACGTGGTAGTCGGGCAGGGTCCGAGCGGCCTTCGCGACGAGCTCGTTCAGGAGCGTCACGCCGGTCGAGAAGTTGCTGGCGATGACCACCGGGGCGCGGGTGGCCCGCTGCTCGAGGGCCTCGCGGACCTGGGGTCCGAGTCCCGTGGTGCCGATGACCAGCGGCATCTCGCGGGGGAGGACCTCGACGAGGCGGGCGGTGCCCTCGGGCAGGCTGAAGTCGATGACGACGTCGGCGCTGTCGAGCACGCCCGGTGCCAGGCTGGGGAAGGCGTCGGAGGCGTCGGTGGCGCCGGCCAGCTCGAGGTCCTCGGACTCCATCACGCCGGCGACGAGCAGCATGCCCATCCGACCGGCCGCGCCGTTGACTGCGATCCTCATCCGATGCCGTCCAGGAGCCCCGCCGGCGGAGGGCCGATGGGGGCGAGGGGCAGTCGCACCTCCGGGCTGCAGAGGCCCATCGCGGCCATCGCGGACTTGCAGGGGGCCGGGTTCGTGTCCGAGAACAGCCAGTCGACCAGGGGCATCAGGCGGTGGTGCAGCTCGCGGGCCTCGGCCAGGCGGCCCTCGAGGGCGGCCGCGCAGAGCTCTGCAGTCATTCGAGGCGCGACGTTCGAGACCACCGAGATGACCCCGCGGCCACCCACCGCGATGAGCGGGAAGAAGCTGAAGTCGTCGCCGCTGAGCACCGCTGCTTCGGTTCCCGCGACGACGTCTGAGCCGTAGCGGATGTCGCCGGTGGCCTCCTTGACCGCCACGACCCCGTCCATGTTGGCGAGCTCGGCCAGGAGCCCGGCGGAGACCCGCTGACCGGTGCGCCCAGGCACGTGGTAGAGGACGAGCGGCAGGCCCGCGGCGGCGACGGCGGCCACATTTGCGCGGTGCCCGGCCGGGTTGGGCTTGTTGTAGTAGGGCAGCACCAAGAGCCCGAGGTCGGCCCCGAGCTCCTGCGCCTTTTCGGCGTTCTCGACGCTCGTCCGCGTGCAGTTCGTGCCGATGCCGGCGGTGACCGGTGCTCCATCCGCGATCTCGACCGCGCAGCGGATGCAGTCGGCCCACTCGGCTTCGGTCAGGGTCGGCGTCTCGCCGGTGGTCCCGCAGGGAACCAATCCGGTCGTCCCGTTCTCCAGCTGGCGGATCGCGAGCCGGCGGTAGGCGTCGAGATCGACTCGCCCGTCGCGGAAGGGAGTGACGAGGGCGGTGTGGACGCCTCGCATTAGAACTCTGCGGTCAGGACCAGGCGGCCGCCGAGGGTCGGGCTGTCGAAGTCCCCGCCGAGGGTCTCGTGCTCGTAGTTCCGGTAGTAGGGACCCGGCAGGAAGAGGCCGGCCGTTCCGCGCGCCGAGAAGTGCTCGAAGGGGCTGTAGGTCAGCGAGAGGTCGAACTCCTGGCCGTAGCCGCGGTTGGCCTGCTCGTCGTCGGGGAGCTGAAGCGCGCGGGCGCCGATGTAGGCGAGATCCGCGGAGAGGTCGGGGCGCAGGTGGTAGCCGAGCATCGGCCGCAGGAAGAGCGCGTTCGAGATGCCGTCGCCGGTCCGGATGGCGTCGGTCTCGCGCCCGCCGTTCGCGTCGTTGACGACGCCGGGGGCCAACACCGGCATGGGCTCCTCGAACATCATCAGCGCGATGTTGTGGTCGCGGTCGAAGGCGAAGGTGCGCAGGACGTTGTCGTTCGGCTCCTTGTCGCCTGTCGCCAGCCCGATCTGCACGCCGCCGTAGATCTTGTCGATGTCGATGCTGCCGTCGAGGACGGCGCCGCCCGCCAGGACCTGGATGTCGTTCACGCCGGTGTCCAGGTCGCCGCGGCCGAAGACGCCGACGAACTCGGCGTCCACGTTGGCGGGACCCATCTCCAGGTGCGCCCAGAGGCTGCCGTTGTAGGCGCCGAACTGGGGGCTGCGCTGGAAGCGGTAGCGGTTGTAGAGGCCGACGCCGAGCGTCTCGGTCTGCCAGGCCACGGCGAGGTCTGCGGCCTGCATCGCGTCCTCGATGCCGCCGTCGCGCTCGAGCAGGCCCTCGTTGATGATCTCGTAGGCGCCCATCACGTAGACGGGGCCGACCCGCGTCGTGAACTGCAGGCGGTCGCCGGTGTCGCCGTACTCGTCGAGGGGATCGTTGCCGTCGTTGAACAGGAGCCCGACGCCCCAATCGATGGGCATCCGGCCGAAGCGGAGGCGGCCGTACTCGGTGTAGACGTCGGCATAGGCCCGCGTCAGCTGGATGTTCCGGAGGTAGCTGGTGCCGTCCTCGGCGTCGCCGTAGGGCACCACGCCGTCGGCGTAGGCCATGGCGATCGCGTCGCCGGTGACCGGGTCGGTCCAGGTGTTCGTGGAGTCGCCCCAGACCGTCAGGGGCAGCATGTCGATCTGAGCGTGCACGCCGACCCGGCTCGAGGCGTGGATCGTCGGCGACAGGCGCAGGCGATGGTCCGCGTAGCTGGTCCGCCCGAGGGCGTTCGGGTTCGTGTCGGAGAGCGACAGGTTGTCGTAGAGGAGGCAGCGAGCCCGGTAGTGACCGTGGAACTCGACCTCCGCGGCCGAGGCGGTGGCCAGAAGCGTCAGCAGGGACAAGAGAAGCAGCACTCCGAAGCGACGACGGGACGTATCGCAACGGTGTGGCGCTCACCACCTGTCGTTCACGCCCTCAGAACATCTTCTGAGCGCGATCCATCGACAGGGTGCCCTCCTTCTTCTCCCAGTAGCTGTCCGCCTCGTCGTCGACGACGGGTGTCTCGAGCAGGCGGTAGCGGATCAGCTTGATGGCGATGGCCACCGGAGCCACGGCGAACCAGTACACCCCGGCCATCAACACGAAGTTCTGGGCGGAGATGATCTTGTGGGCGATGCCCTTCCACCCGCGCCAGATGCGCTTCATCAGCGCCAGCATCAGAACACCGTGTAGATGAAGGGCAGGACCGGGCTGGCCTCGGCCCAGAGGATGAAGGCCACCATCAAGACCAGGACGACGATGATCGGCGTCATCCACCAGGCCTTTTCGTGGACGATGAAGTCCCAGAACTCCCGCAACAGGCCGCGCTGGCCATCGGGGAGCTGGGGGCTGCCTTTGGCTTCCATGTCACTCATGTCGGGGAGTCTACCGCGAGCGGTCAGCCGACGGCGAACCAGTCGCGGCCCTCCACGAGATCGGGACGCCATCGCTCGATCCGTGCGCGGAGCCCGGGCAACGCGGCGCGGGGCGCGGCGACCAGGAGGACCTCGAAGCGACGGAGCTGCTCCAGCGCCTGCACCCGATGCCGTCCGCGGTGGCCGCCGGGCTTGACGTCCGAGAGCTCGACGACCCGCTCGCCCAGCGCGCGGAGCCAGGCGCGGCCTCGCTTTCCGGCACCATGCACTGCGACGGCCCGAGGCCCCAGGAGCGGGAGCAGGTGCTCTACGCGGCAGCGATGGAAGGCCTCGCGGGTGTACGCGGGGTGGGTCCGCGTGAGCCGGGTCTCCGAGTCGCGGATCTCGACGACGTCCTGGTCTACGCGGGCCAGGAGATGTCCTTGCGCGAGGCGCAGCCACAGGTCGTAGTCCTCGGGGATGGGCGCTCCGTCGAGGGCCCCGCGATAGCCGCCGACGGCCTCGACCGCCTCGGCCCGGAAAGTGACCGCGGGGTGGAAGAGCGTGCTCTCGACGAAGCGCTCCGCCATCACGTCGCAGGTGTTCACCCAGTCGACATAGGCCGCCATCCCTGGGGAACCGGCGAAGCGAGCTCGACCGCCGACCGCTGCGACGCGCGGGTTCTCCACCAGCACTCGGCGCTGGGCGGCGATCCGGCCGGGGAACGCCAGGTCGTCGGCGTCGAGGCGCGCGATGAGCGGGTTGCGGCACAGGCCTCGGCCGACCTCGAGCGCCGGCACCAGCCCGCTCCGCTCGATCCGATGAGCGCCGGGCACGGCCTCGACCGAGCCGTCATCCACGACGACGATCTCGTCGCCCGGCTCCAGCTCGATCGAGGCCAGCGCTTCGTCCAGGCGGGGCTCGTCGCGTACAGGGACGAGCCAGCTGACCTTCATCGAAGGGTGAAGCGGGTATCGAGCAGGGGGACCTCGACGGCTTCGCCGGGGCCGCCGGAGAAGTCGACGGTCACCATTCCGCGGCCTTCCTCGAGGACCTCGCGGTCGAGGCCCTCGCGCCGGAGGTAGGGGCCGAGGTGGTAGGCCCACCCGTGGGTTGTCTGGACCGCGCAGTCGATGCCGGGGGCGTCGATCACGACGACGGGACCGGGGCTCGCCGTGCGGACGAACTCCGCCACCTGCGGGTAGCCGAGGTCCTCGTCGACCGGTGGGCGTAGCCAGGTCTGCACGCAGCCGGGGTGGAAGGCCTCGGCTCGGGGGTTGGGGCCGGCGAGGGAGACCTCGTCGAAGCTGGTCCAGGCCGTCCAGCCGACTCCGACGAGGAGGATCGGGGACAGGCGCGGGTGCCGTTGCGCTGCGGCGGCGAAGACCAGTCCGACCGCAGGGAGCACGGGGACGAGCAGCCGGTCGTACTTCTTGGGTACGAAGCTCAGGAGCAGGATCCCACCGATGAGCCATGCTCCTGCGATGACGACGGGGGCGCGGCCTCGGGGCTTGCCCGCGGCGACCACAGCACCGGCGAGCAGCGAGAGCCAGATCGGTCCCAGCGCCGGCTGCCAGAGCGCCTGCGGGTAGTAGAGCGCGTGGTCCGCGAGCGTGCCGGGGTATCCGGCGCTCTGCGAGGCGTAGTCGAGCTGATCGGCCAGGTTCACCCAGGCCCATGGCGCGGCGATCGCCGCCCCGGCGGGCAGCGCCAGCAGGCTCGGGTGCCAGCGCACCAGCACCAGCACGGGAACGGCCGCGTAGAGGATCACGGTCTGCTTCGTGAGGAAGCCGATGCCCAGCGCGAGGCCCAGGAGCACAGCCGACTCCCAGCTCGGTCGCCGCCGCTGCCAGGCCGCCGCCAGGACCGCCAGCGCCACGGCGGCGGCCAGCGCCCCTTCGGGCATGAAGTGTCGGCCGATGCCCGTCGACAAGGGCAGGAACAGGACCGCGGCGCCCCCGACCGCGGCGCCCCCACGTGCGCCCAGCAGGGCGGCGGTCCCTGCGACGCAGGCGGCGGTGACCAGCAGGAAGGCGAGGTTCACGACCCGCACCCCGGGACGGGAGGGCTGGCCGTCCCCGGCGGCGTACCACCAGGCTCCGACGGCGGCGGGGTAGAGCGAGGGGTAGTCGCCCATGTCCTCCCAGAGGGCGCGCCGGATGAACTTCGCCGGCTCGCCGCTCCGCAGGTCGTGCAGGAACATCTCGGCGGCGCCGACGTGGCCCTCTTCGTCGCCGTCGCGGACCAGCTTGTCCTGGCCCAGCCAGGCGAGGTTCAGCGCGAGAAAGATCGCGACGAGCGCGGCCGCCAGGCCGGCCCTCACACGCGCCCCGCGAGCACGAAGCCGAGGAAGCCTGCGACGGCCAACAGCGGGATCAGGGCCCGAACGACCGGCCCCTTGATCGGCGTCGCGTTGGCGGCGACCGCGACCGCGCCCAGGGCCAGGCCGGGCAGGAAGTAGTGGGAGCTGAAGTGGTCGATGGTGCAGAGCAGCAGCGAGTAGGCGAAGGCCGAGCCGAAGACCCAGCGGGCGCCGCGGGAGAGCACCGGGATGGCCAGCACCAGGCCGAAGCCGGTGTAGCGGAGCCATGTCCAGTAGAAGACGGGCGGCCGCTTCCAGATGACATCGGCTTCGGGGTTGTTGTTGTAGTGCTCGGGCACGGTCTCGAACCAGAGGATGTCGAGCCAGTGGCCGAGGTTGCCGGTCACGAGCGCCGCCACCGCGAGCAGGAGCGCGATGCCGAGGACAGAGCCCCACAGCACGGCCAGCTTCCGGATGACGCTCTCCCGGTAGATCCACATCATCAGCAGCGCGGCGCCGGTCAGCGCGATCGTTCCCGGGTAGCGCAGGAGCCCGGCGAGCAAGGCGAGGGCCGCGAAGCGCCAGGTGCCGCCCTGCTTCAAGGCGACCAGGCCTCCGACAAAGGCCGCGGCGTAGAGCGAGTCGGGGAAGTTGCCTGAGCCGGGGTCCAGCATCAGCTTGCCGTGGGCGATGGCGGCTGCGCCGGGAAGCAGCCAGGCCACATAGGGCGCGCTCGGCGCGACGAGCTCGATGAGCCTCACGCCGGTACAGGCGAGCAGGAAGAGGATCCACAGCAGGAGCAGGTTCGCGCCGACGATGTCGTCGTCGATTCCCGCCACCGCCACGGCCAACACCCAACTCCAGAGCGGAGGTTGGTTGATCGTCAACAAGCGGTCGCCGGCCAGGATCTCGTTGGACCAGCGCTGGTTCTCGACGATGTTCAGGAGCTGGTAGTAGTGCACCAGCTTGAGCTCGCCCTCGCCGTCAAGCTCCCACGGCGCGTGGGTGCTCGGCATCACGTAGAGCTGGGTGTTGCCGCCCTCGATGCCGATCTCGAGCGTGCCCAACTCGACCTGGACGAGGCCCCCGACCACACCTCGGTCCAGGTAGCGGGGGACCGGTCCTTCGTCCGGACGGACGGTGGGATCGGACTCGATGGTCCAGGTCTGCTCGCCCACCGTCATCGTCGAGCCGACCCGTCCGCGCAGGGCGAGCGCCATCACGCCGGCATCGGCGACGTCCAGAGTGCCGCCGCCGCCGTCCCCGTCGTCGAGGCGCATCGCTCCGACCTGGTCCCAGCCGATCCCCTCGCTCGCGGTCCAGCCCTCGCCCGGGGTGAATGGAACCCGCTCTTCCGTCAGCTCCTCCAGGCCCTCCATGTGCCACCAGGCGTCGAGCGGGCGCAGGAGCTCCCCCTTGGTCGACATGGCCCAGAGGGCGACCGTCAGGGCTGCGAAGAGCACGCCGAGTCGCACCTTCAAGCGTGTGGACTCGGACCGGCGATGCTTCCAGCCCAGCGCGGTCCCGAGCACGGCCCAGATCGCGCTGATGCCCAGCAAGACCGAGACCCCCCCGCCGGCGGTGCGCAGGACCAGGACCGTCGGGATGGCGAGCAGGATGCTCAGCCAGGCCGCGTCGAGGTGGAGCTGGAGCTTCGACGAGGCCGAGCTGAAGCGGCGCGCGAAGCCGATCCCCGGCGCCCAGAGTACAGCCGGGATCACGCACAGACCCTTGAGGACCGGGCTGGCGTCCAGGCCCACCGCGAGGGCCGCTGCGACCACGATGGCGAGGTGGATCAAGGCGCCGGGACCTCGTAGGCCACGACGTCGCCGGGGTCGTGCGCGCGGTCCATGGCAGCGACGACGATCAGCTCCTCCTCTCCCACGTTGAAGATGGCGTGGGCGATGCCCGGGCCGACCTCGAGGCGGCCGGTGAGCGTGCGGTGCTCGACGGCGCCGGAGTCCGGATCGACCAGGCCGATGACGCCCTGACCGGAGACGGCCACGAAGACCTCGGTCGTCCGGCGGTGCAGGTGGTGCCCTCGGCTGGCTCCGGGGACCGCGGTGATGACGTAGACCTCGCCCTCGACCGCAGCGGGGTGGGCCTTCAGGAGCTGTCCACGGTCGTCTCCATGGACCACCAGGGGGTGTTCGGTCACGCCTCGCATCGCAGAGCCTCGATCGTACGCGCGAGGCCCTCGTCGAGGTCGACGCGGGGACGATGACCCAGCAGATCCCGGGCTCGTCGATGGTCTCCGACGAAGCGCGGGACTTCGCCGGAGCGTTGGGGACGCACGGTCCGGATCCGCTCCGGATCGGCGTCGCAGAGCTCGAAGATCCGCCGCACGAGGTCGATGACACGGACCTCGGGGCCCCCGCCGATGTTGACGATGCGCCCGATGACCGCCTCGCTCCGGCAGGCGAGCAGCCCGCGCGCGATGTCTTCGACGAAGTTCACCTCGCGGGTCTGGGTGCCGGGCGTCATGTCGAAGTCGTGGCCGGCGAGCGCGGCGCGAATGGCGCTCGGGATCAGTCGAGGCCCGCGCTGTCCGGGCCCGTAGGTCAAGAAGGGTCGGGCCACCGTGACGCGGAGGCCCTCGAGCGCGAGGACCCGGCGCGTCGCCTCGGCCTTCCAGCGACTGTAGGGACTCACCGGGCGAGGGGGCTGGTCCTCGTGGAAGGGGGCAGGGCCGTCCCCGTACTCCTCGCAGGTCCCGACGTGGACGAGGCGCGCGTCGACGGCCCGGCAGGCCTCGGCCACCGCCAGCGAGAGCTCCAGGACACCGGCTCGCATCGCGTCGTCGTCGGCGTCGCGGGAGGGATCGACCGGGCTCGCGCAGTGGATCACCAGGTCCGGGCGCTCTCGCCGGATCGCGGCCGGGTCGCGGGAACCGAGCGCTCCCGGCACCTGGCGAAGGACCTCGCCGCCGATGAAGCCGCCGGAGCCGGTCACGAGCACCGCGGCGGAGGACAGGTCCATGGCGAGAGGGTACCTTGCGCCGATGCTCCTGCTTTCCCTGGCGGCTTGCGGCTTCACAGCGGCCGGCGGGCTGATCGACTCCGGCGGCTCGGAGCCTGCCGAGGGCGACAGCGACCCCCCGGTCTCCGAGGACACCGGCGACACCGGAGAGCCCATCGATGAGCTCGACCGCGACGACGACGGGGACGGCTACGCGGAGAACGAGGGCGACTGCGACGACGCGGATGGGAGCGTGCACCCAGGCGCGACCGATCGCTGCAACGGCGTGGACGACGACTGCGACGGGGACCTGGACGAGGACGCGGTCAGCGAGGACCCCTACGAGCCCAACGACTCCGAGCCCTACGAGCTCGGGACGCTGGAGTCCGGCGGCGGCCTCGAGGTCGCGGCCTTCCTCCACAACTCGGCGGATGACGACCGCTTCGCCTTCTACGTCGACGACAGCTGGATCGGCGACGCCTTCCCGGTCACCATCGCGCTGACCAACATCCCGGCCGATGCGACCTACAAGATCAGCCTGAACCGGCTGGCGACCGACGGCTCCCAGGAGCTCGGCTTGGTCGACGAGGACTTCGGCAGCGGCAGCCTGACCCTGACGCTCGAGGACTCCACCGGCCCCGACGACGGCGGCACCTACGAGGTCGTAGTCGGCGCCGTCGCCAACGCGGACTGCGGCAGCGCCTACCTGCTCACGGTCGCGGGCCCTTGAGCCCCCAGTGGATCGGCCTGGCGATCAGCCTGATCGTCGAGGTCCCCGTCGCCATCCTGCTGCTGCGCCTGGCGAAGTGGGAGGTGCCGGACTGGCGTCGACTGCTGCTTGTCCTCCCCGCCGTGACGCTGATCACGCACCCCTTCGCGTGGACCTTGAACGAGGACCTCTTTCACTGGGATCCGGTGCCGCGGCTGGCCCTGATCGAGCTCAGCGTGGTGTTCATCGAGGGCCTGATCCTCGGCCACTGGGGCAAGCTCGGCTTCCGTGCAGGCTTCGCGGTGGCGCTGGCTGCGAACGCGCTCTCGTTTACGGTCGGTCTGATCGTGTTCTGAGCGCCGCGAGGCCCAGCAGCGCCAGCCCGGCGAGGCCGGAGAGCGGGACGTGGGAGCAGCCCTCGTCCTCGTCCTTCGGCGCCTCGGCCTTCGGCTCGGCCTCCGGCTCGGGCTCGGGCGTTGCGGTCGCGCAGGCTTCGGCCTTCGCGCAGGTGCCCTCGGCGCAGGCCCCATCCGGTCCGCACTCGCCGGTCACCTTCTTGCGCGAGATCGTGCAGGGCTCGGCGTCGATGGGACGCCGACCGCCGCAGGCGACCTCGTCCTCGACGACGCAGAGGCAGGCCTCGGCATCGACCAGGTCGCACCAGGCCCCGGCGTGGCTGCTGACCCCCCGCGCTCCGGTCGGGCACTCCGGCTCCATCGGGATGGCGTCGGCGAAGGCCAGGGTGCTCAGAAGCCAGATCATTCCTCTCTCCTCACAAAGCCGGCGACACCGAGCAGGATCAGCCCGACGCCGGCCGCGCCGGTGGTTCCACAGCCTCCACACGCTCGCTGCTTCAGCGAGGCGCAGCGGTCCTTGATCTCACAGCTGCCCTGGCTGCAGTCGCTGTCGCGCTTGCAGGTCCCGTGGGCTTCGGTCTTCTCGAAGGTGCACTCGCCGGAGTCCGACCTCATGCCCCCGCAGGCGACCTCCTCCCGCGTCACGCAGAGGCCGATGTCCTCGGTGCACTGGCCGGTGCTGCAGGTGCTCTGGGTGCAGTCCTGAGGCTGGCACCAGCTGCCGGAGTGGCTCGCGGTGATCGAGGAGCCCGGCGGGCAGTCCAGGCTGGAGTCGAAGGAGACCGCGTCCGCGAAAGCGAGGGGTAGGACCAGCCACATGGCCGCGAGCCTACTGCGAACAGCGCTCCGCGTACTCGGCTTCGAGGGTTGCGGGCATCCCGTGGCCCTCGTCGAGGCCCAGGCGGCGGCGCCAGTCGGCCTCGAGGGCCCAGGCCTCCTCCTCGCGGGCCATCCACTGCTCCAGGCAGTCCGGGCCGGAGGGATCGGGCCCCTGCTCAGCGTGTAGCGCGAGGTGACGAGCCTTCGCGCCGAGGGCCTCGTCGGGCTCGGAATCCTCGAGGAGGAGGACCTCGCCCGATTGAACGGATCGGCCGCCGAAGCAGAGCGGCGGGAGCTCCCCGACAAGCGCCTCGATGCGCGCCTCGCGGGCGGGATCCGCGGCGCCCTCGGGGCAGGGCGTGGAGCAGGCGAGCCAGACGATCACAGCTCGAGCAGGCTCTCCTCGGTGACCGCGAAGCAGGGATCCAGACGCCAGGTGCGGCCGCCGACTGTGACGTCTCCGGAGAGCGCCCCGTAGAACTGGTGGAAGTCGGCGCGCACGAGCATCAGCCGCTTCTCTTCGTGTCGGTGGAAGGCCGGTTCGAAGCGGAAGTCGATGTCCTGGCCGAGGATCCTCCAGGGCTCTCCGCGGGTGTAGACGAAGTCGACCTCGCCGAGCTTGTGGAGTCGATCCTCGGTCCAGATCAGGTACTTCTTGTTCGGCACCTGCGGTCGGGCCAGGTGGCGGTCCTTGGCGATCTGGACGCCGAGCCGGGTCCGCTCGCCGGTCTCCAGATCCGTGGCCGTTCCGACGCCGGCCACCCAGTTCCAGGCCTGAACCCCGCGCTGGTGACCGACCGTGCGGTCGCAGGTGCCCATCGTGCCCGCCGGGATCGGGATCACGCGGTCGTCGACGCCGAGCAGGGCGTGCTCGATCTCCAGGATCCGGTACCACTGGATCGCTCCGCGTCCTCGCTGGAAGCGGCTCGCCTGGACGAAGGCCGGGCCGAGGGCGTGGCGCGCGCGGGCGACGAAGTGCAGGCCCTCGGCGTTGATCCCGAGCTCGACCGAGAGGTCGTCGTGGATGCGCACGAAGGAGCCGGTCTCGGTGTCCTTCCAGTGGGTGTACGGCGCATCGACCTCGACGGTGTCCTGGGGGTACAGGTGGGTCAGGCTGGCGTGGTGGAAGGCCCCGGTGCGCTTGTCGGCGACCAGGAGCGCGGTGTTGCTCGCCCGCGTCAGGTTCGCCAGGTTGCAGACGATGAAGTGATCGGGGGCGTCGAAGGCCAGGTGCACCCAGCGCTGGAGCGCGATGTCGAAGGCCGAGCTGGCGTCGAGGTTCCAGTCGCCGTCGAAGCTGTGGAACCAGCCGGCGGCATAGGTCCCGTCGGGCTGGATCAGGGCATCCGGACCCGGGCGGCAGGTCTCGTAGTCGATGCCCAGGTCGAGGAATTCGGGGGTTCGACCGGCGGCGGCGTCGAGCTTGTCGAGGATGCGAGGCACTCCTTCAACCTAATCACTCGCGGGGCCGGTCAGATCCTGTCCGCAATCTGCGATAGCAAAGCGTCATGCCGAACGACTTTCTCTCTCAGGCCAGCTTCGACAGCGGCCGCGTCACGCTGCCCTCGGACGCCCTGGGTCACGACGACCAGGCGGGTCGCATCGTGGACTTCGCCCGGCAGCTCCCACCCGGAGCCGTCATCGCTCTGCAGGGCAGCTGGGGACGGGGAAAGACCGACGTCCTGGCCCGCCTGGCCGGCCGGACCTACGTCGATGAACCGGGGCCCGGAATCGCCGACCGCGCGATCTGGGTGAACCCCTGGCAGTACGGCACGCCCGATCTGTTGACCCCGGTGGTGCTCATCCTCGAGGAGCGCGCCCGCACGCGGGGAAGCACGGCGCTGGAGGTCGCGAAGAAGCACGGCGCCACGGTCATCCGGGCCGGACTGGGCTTCGGGGCCAAGGCGGGTGGACTGGTCGGGATGCCCGGCGCCCCCCTGCTCGAGGCCGCCGCTCCCGCTGCCGCCGGAGCCATGAAGGCCGTCTTCGAGGACGAGGTCCGCGATCCCATCGCGGAGATGGCCTCCTCCTTCCGGGAGCTCGTCGACGCCGCCTGCCCCGAGTCCATGCGCGGGGTCGGCGGCCGGCTCTTCATCCTGGTCGATGACCTGGACCGGTGCCTGCCGGAACGCCAGGTCGCGCTGCTGCAGGCCCTGCGCTTCCTCGTCAGCGCCGGAGCGGCCGCGACCTTCGTCGTCGCCCTCGACCCGACGCTCGCGAGGGAGGGGGTCCAGGCCTTCTACCGGACCGAGGACTTCGACTCCGAGCGCTACCTCGACAAGATGTTCGATCTGCGCATCGACCTGCCGCCGCTGAGCGACAGCGCGCTCCAGGCCCTGGTCGAGGCGGAGTGCGCCAGGCCCGTCCTCACCGACACGGGCGAGGTGGCCCTCGGACTCCAGGTCGTCGACGCGGCCGGCGCCCTGGTCGTTCCCGACCTGCGGAACCCTCGGCTCGTGGCCAAGGCCTTTGGCAAGCTGCGCTTCCTGCGCGGCGCCGAGCGCCTGCCGCGGGTGAGCGGGCAGGAGGCGCTCATGGCGCTGGCCATCTTCGAGCGCTGGCCCTCGGTGCGCGCCGCCCTCGACGTCGCCGGGCCGCGAGAGATCGCGCTCTGGGCAGACGGGAACAGCTTCGGCACCAACACGGACGCCTTCCTCGAGGACCTGCCGCTGAGCCGCTCGCTGGCCCTCGCCGCGAGCCGGATGGGGGATGACGCCGCCGAGCTGCACCACGCGCTGCGGGAGATCGGGCTCTGAGTTCCCTCTTGACCGCCTGGCGCGCGCGGCTGGCCGGCCACCACAGCCTGTGGTCCTCGGCCTTGTGCGTGCCGCTGGACGACGAGCCTCTGGCGCTGGTCGACATGGCGCTGCCGCTGCGCGTCACGGAGCGAGCCGGCGACCGCGTCCTGCAGCTCGATGCGCTCGTCGGGCGCCGCAGCGTGCTCATCGGGCCCGCGGGGAGCGGCAAGAGCACGGCGCTCAAGCTCCTCTTCGGGGCGGCGCTCGCGGAGCCCCGCTGCCTGCCGCTGCTCCTGGATCTGAGGGACTGGCGAGGGGGCTCGCTCGACGACTGGATCCGCCGAGAGCTCGTGGGCTGGGTGCCCGAGGCAGCGGCCGAGGCCCGCCCGCTCCAGGCTGCGATCGACGCGGGCATCCGGCCGATGCTGCTCCTCGACGGCTGGGACGAGCTGGGCGACGCGGGCACCGAGGTGCACGGCCTTCTCGTCGGACTGACGACCGTGCTGCCCGCGCTCGACGTCGTCGTGGCCAGCCGCCCCGGCGCCCGAGGTCTGCCGGGCGAGGCACAGGGCTACCAGGTCTTGAGGATCCAGCCCTTTGGCGACGCCGACGTCGTGGCCCTGGTCGAGCGCCTCCTCGGCGTGTCCGTCCCGCCGGCCCTGCGCGCGGCGAGCAAGGCGCGCTTCCTGACCGCTCTGGAGGCCAACCCTGCTGCGCGGGCCCTGGCCCGGCGGCCTCTGCTCCTCCAGATGATGCTCCTGCTCTTGCCGAGCGGGGCCTTGCCGGAGCGGCGGCATCGCCTCTACGCGGAGTGCGTCGAGACCCTCTTGTCCACGCGAGACGACTCGGACGCCGAGCTGGCCGCCCTGACCGCGGTCGCCTGGCATGTGCAGCGCCATGGGGGCGAGGTGGAGGAGGCCCTCCCGGCAGAGTGGTCCGGCCGCGAGCAGCGTGCCTTCCTGAACTGGATGTGCGGCCCTGCCGGACTGCTGGAGCGCCGCTCGGGTGTGCTCCGGTGGCTGCATCCCGCCCTGCGCGAGTACCTCGCGGCGGCCCACCTGGCGCAGCGAGTGGGCAGCCCTCAGAGAGGCGAGACCGCGCGGGACCTGGCCCGTGAGCCGCACCTGTGGGAGGTGCTGCGCCTGTGGCTCGCGCTCCTCCCCGAGGCCGAGGCCGCCCGCCTGGTGCGGAGCCTCGACGTCGACCCCTGCCTGCTCGGAGCGATCCACGCCGACGGGCTGGGACGCGACGAAGACTTCGAGCGCTGGGCGGATGACTTCGTCGAGCTCCTCGCCGTGGAGTGGCCGCTTCGCGTCGGAGCCTGCTCCCAGGCCTGGGCCTCGAGGCAGCGCTCGGAACGCGCCCGCCTGAGCCAGCGGATGGCCGCGCCGGATCGCTGGGACGGTTGGCTCCGGGTCAACGAGTTCGTCCTGGATGCCGACCTGGGCGTCGAGCTCGAGGAGCCCCCTGCGCCGGCTTCGCACCTGTTGGCCGCGATGCGCGGCGACTGCTCCTCGCCGGAGCGGGCAGCGGTGGGCCGCATCCTGTCCGGGGCGTCGCCGCTCTGGCCGGGGGTCCCCTGGCAGATCGCGCTGCTCCAGGCCTGGCCGAGCCGACGGCCGGCCGTCTCGAGGTGGTTGCAGCGGATGGCCACGCTCGGCGCAAGCGAGGCCGAGCTCGCGGTGGCTGTGGTGCCGGAGGGCGTGCGCGACGAGCGCTGGTGGAGCACGCTGCGAGCGGAATGGACGGGCTTCCTCGACGACCACGGGACCTACCAGACGGCCGAGCACTGGGCCCATCGGCTCGCGCTGACCGACCCCTGGGCCCCGGACCCGCTGGCCTCGGACGCGGTCCTGGAGCTGCTGGCCGACACACGGACGCCAGCGTTCAGCGGGGGGGTGGTCAGCCTGATGCGTATCGCCGCCCAGGCCCGCCTGGGCCTCGGCGAGTGGTGTCCTGGCGAGGACCTGGGTGAGCCCCTCTGGCCTGCGCTCGCGCGGGTAATCGCCGGCTGCGCTCGCCCTGGCGACGTGGACTTGCTCGCGCATCTTGCGGCGCACCCGGAGGAGCGCGAGGGGCCCCTCGCATGGGGCCTCCGCTACGTCGTTCGCGGCGACGTCTGGCTCGCTCCCGACCGGATCCTGCGCCTCGAGGACCTGGGCGTCGAGCTGCCGCTGGTCGAGCTCAGAACACAATCGCCGGCAGGTCGTTGACCAGGATTCCCCCGCCGCGGGCGTGGACCCTCTGCGCTCTCGCGTCCAGCGGGATCGCCAGCGGGAGCGCTGCGAGCTGAACGGCCAGCAGGGCACGGGCGAAGCGGACTCCGCCCATGTCCAGGCGATCGATCACTGCCTGGCTTCGACCGACCGACTCCACGAGGTGTCGGGACATGGCGAGGTGGGCTCCGTGGAGCTCCTCCAGCTCGATGAGAGCGCCCAGCACCTGCCTGGCTCGCCGCGGGTTCCGAGCGAGTTGGCCCAGGAGCCGTCGGGCTGCGCGTCGCTGGGCACGGCCGCCCAGGCCTCGGTAGAGCGTCGGCGACTCCGCTCGGGCGACCTTCATCGGGACGAAGGTGAGCTCCAACAGCGCTCGCCGTCTCTGGGTCCGGGCCAGCCGCTCAAAGGCCCGCGCGATCGGCAGGCTCAGCCGCTCGAGGAAGACGAGCGCCCTCGACAGTCCGGCGCCGCCGAAGGGTGCGTAGACCCGTCGGCGGTCCCGGTTGATTCGGATGGCGTCACGGAGGTGCTGTTCGAAGGCCATGCACCCCGATGCTCACCCCGCCGGCTGCGGCCGTGAATCTTGGGTGAATCGGGTCTTGCCCTCGATCCGGCCGTGGAGAATCAGCCGCGAGCGGACCGAGCCTGAGGAGCGCTTGTGTTCGCGGGCCAGGTCGGCCTGCGTGGTGCCCGCATCGAAGCCATCGAGCAGGAGGCGGTCCTCTTCTTCGGTCCACGCGGTGCCATGCCGCGCCGGACGGTCTCGCTGGCTGTTCTTCAGACGTCGCGCGGCGATCGCGAGGGCCCGGACCACGTCCGGGTGGTTCCAGACGCCATCCATCGCCAGTGGCTTGTCGGAGTCCGGCGCGCGGCCCTCGGAGAGGTGGATGAGGATCGTTCGCGCTTCTGCTTCGTTCATGGGGTTCCCCCTGGGCTCTGTACGAGCCGGTTCGATGTTGCCCTACGGCACTATCGAGCGGCCCGGTCAGAAACTGTCCGCCTACCGGCCGGCGAGCTCCAGCAGCATGCGCACCGCGCGCAGCCGAGCCTGGCAGGAGAGCCAACGGCAGAGAACGTCGGCTTGGGGATCCGTTCCCGTGAGCTCGCTCATGAGCTCGGCGCGGCGGTCCTCGTCGCCTCGGTTGCGAGTGGCCCAGGCCCGCATCAGCGCCCGGGCTGCGACGGCGTCCAGACCTCGCTCAGGCGACCACACCGTCGGCATGAAGCGGGCGTCCACGCTCGCCACCGGTCCGCCCTTGATGTGGGTCCCGTCGGACTCCGCGACGACGAGCACCGAGTCCCGGCCTGCGCGCAGGCAGAACTTGCCCACCGGGGGCTGGGTCGCGCGCTGAAGGCGATGGGCGAGCTGCAGCAGCCGCGCCTCGTCGCCACGTCGCGTGACGAGTCGGCTTCGCATCGCGAGCCGGTGGCGTCGATCCGCGAGCACCGAGCCCAGGGTTCTCACGAACAGGACCTCGGCCATCTCTGCGGTCGGAGTCGGCCCCTCGGCCAGGCCGCGAGCCAACGAGGCCACCTCGTCCACGTTGTCGGGGTCCAGTCGAGCGACCGTTCGCCCGAGGTCCGCGAGGTCGTCGCAGGCATCCCTCGGCCGGCTGAGGACCGGGTCCAGCCAGGCCAGCTTGACGCCGTCTCGGGTCTGCACGAGGTGCGCCGCGCGCAGGCCACCGTGGACCAGGCCCTGGGCGTGGAGGCAGCGCAGACCGGCCAGCCCTCCTGCGAAGAAGCGAGCCACCGTGCCGGAGTCGGGCGGGTCCTCGACCGGAAGGAGGTCCGCCAGCGACGGGCCGGGAAGGGGGACGACCAGGTGCGGCCAGTCCTCGTCCACATAGCGCTCGGGCGCGAGCACCTCTTCGCCGGGCTGGGTCCGCGCGGATCGCTCGAGCCGGCGGCGCCAGACCGGGTCGTCCTTGACGCTCGGACGGAGCACACGCAGAGCGACGCGGCCGGAGCCGTCCCAGCCCTCGTAGGTGACGGTGATCGGGTCCTGTGCCCAGATGCGGCCTCGCCGAACACCCCCGAGGCCGGGAGGAAGGCCCAAGGTCGTGGACTCGAGCTCGCGGAGCGCGAGCAGCCAGGGGTCGGCCCGCCTGCCCAAGGCCTCCACGGCCTCGCGGCGGTCGCTCAGGCCCTCGGGGACCTCGCCGAGCAGAGTGCGCAGCTCGGCGGTCAGTTCGTCGACATCCAAGCTGCGCGGGTCGCTCATCCGCGGAAGGCGACGCGGCCGGTCACCACCGGCTTTCCGTCGGGGCCCAGGGTCACGAGGCTGCCATCGGACCAGCCGTGCACGGTCAGGCTCTGGCCGTTGAACACCGGGCGAGCGAAGCGCACGCCCGCGCTGGTGAGGGAGCGTGGGTCTCCGCCGTTGGCGCGGACGGCCTCGCGCACGCTCATCGCCATGGTGCACAGGCCCTGAAGGATCACGTCGGGCAGCCCGGCGGCCGTGGCGACGGCCGGGTCGATGTGGATCGGGTTGTCGTCCAGGCTCGCCTCTGCGTAGCGGTGGCTGGCGTCGGCGGGGACCTCGATCGCCCCGGTCCACGCGGGAGGCCCGGGATCGGGCGGCGCGGGCCGAGGTCCCTTCTTCCCGGTCGGGGGGTTCTTCGCGCGGATGAAGTAGGCGGTGCGACCGCTCAGCACCCGCTCTCCGTCGATGTCGCCGTACAGCGCGCTGACCACGAGCAAGCCCGAGGACTTCTCCTGCACCTCGAGGAGCTCGCCGTGCACGTGGACCCGGTCGCCGACGCGCAAGGGCCTGGCGAAGTCCATGGAGTGTTCGCCGTGCACCAGCCTCAGGACATCGAGGGCCAGCTCGGGGTCGGTCGCGATGCCCCACAGGAGCGGATGGAACAGCCGCACATGCACCATCGGCGGCGCATAGCCGTCGAGGTAGGCGGCGCTGTCGTCGCCGGTCGCCGCGGCGTAGAGCCGTGCATGTTCGTCGAGGATCTCGGTGGTCCCGATGTCCCAGGTCTTTCCGATGGGCCAGCTCATGCTCTCGCTCTAACCGGGAACCCGCTGGCTATCCTGCGTGTCCAGATGCCCGTGAATCCGGACTCCCTGTGGTGGCTCGCCGCCGCCCCGCTGATCGCTGTCCTGCACGAGCTGGGGCACGCGCTGGCTGCGCGCCCCGCCGGCTACCGCGTGACGAGCTTCGGCATCGGTCACGGCAAGCCGCTGATGCGCTGGCGTCTGCGCAACGGCACCATCGTCTACCTGGGCCGCTGGCTCTTCAGCGGTGGCCTCTGCGTCGCGATCCCGGTCGACCCGGTCCCGGCGCGCCGGTGGCTCTACCACTCCGGGGGGCTGCTCGTTCAGGCCGCTCTCGCCCTCGTCCTGTGGCCGCTGGCCCAGGTCCTCCCGGTGCTCGAGAACGTCTTCTGGTTCAACCTGGCGGTGATCCTCTGGAACCTCGTGCCCCTGCGGATCGGCGGCTACGCAACCGACGGCTGGCAGCTCGTCTCGGACCTCTTCCGGCCGGCGCGCTCGGGTCACCTCTTCGCCGCCCGCGCCGAGGTCGAGCGCTTCCTCCGCTTCGAGGCCCGGGTCGGCTCGCCCCTGGGAATCACCTGGTGCCGACTGACGCTGCGGTGGATGGACATCCTCTGCGGCCTCGACGATGACGGCTGGGAGCCCGACGAGGTCATGCTGATGGCCGAGCCGCAGCTCGAAGCCCTCAATGGCTATGTGGTCGCCGAACGCCACCGGGTCGAGGGCCGCTCCCTCGCCGCGCTGCACACGGTGCAGAAGCTTCGTCGCGCCTGGGGGGCCCACCTGCCCCCGCTTGCGCTCGACATGCTCACAGTCGCCGAGGCCCGCGCCTACCTCGCCCAGGACGAGCCCAAGCTGGCGCAGCAGACCATCGCGCGGCTGGCGGGGGCGACCGGTGTCGTGTCCCATGACGCTGCCGTCATCGAGCTCCGCGCCGCTCTGCAGCTCGACGACCTCGGCGCAGTCCACAACGGCGCCCGGCGACTGGTCGCGTTGATGGACGAGGGGCTGCTCGATGCTCCGGAGGCGGTGCGCACGCTGTGGGACGCCGCGTCCTGGCTGAAGGAGGCCGGGCGGATCGAGGCCGCCGAGGAGCTCGGTCGCGAGGCCCGAGCAGCCGCCAGGGACCTGATCGGCAGCGCGGCTCCGAAGGACAAGGTCGCCATCGCCGCACGCCTCGGCGAGGTCGCCGGCGTGGTGGTCACCCGAAAGCGCGCGGG
>Ga0114933_10001062_pt1 | contig 31545 bp, 25 predicted proteins | sample 4SBtaG_FD_89691 | JGI IMG/M metagenome (GOLD analysis project Ga0114933, IMG submission 89691) | Deep subsurface microbial communities from Kolumbo volcano to uncover new lineages of life (NeLLi) - 4SBTROV12_W25 metaG | ecosystem: Environmental > Aquatic > Marine > Volcanic | place: Kolumbo... | reverse complement strand
TTCAAGGTATCACTATCTTCAAGAAGATTTTATAAACAACAAAGACATATCTGAACAGTTATCAAAAGCAACACCATTAGACTTAATGATGTTTAATCAAACTAAATCATTAACAGAACAGATTGGTGACATCTATATGTTAGAAGGTTCATTGTATAGTGACGACCTTTGTATGGCAGGTAGAGTAGACTGTATTGCAGAGTGGGGTGGTAAAGTTTCAGTTATAGATTTCAAGACATCTACAAAAGCTAAGTCACCAAGTAAGATTAAGAATTACTTCATGCAAGAAACAGCGTATGCTAAAATGTTTGAAGAAAGGTATCAAGTACCTGTAGAAAGAATAGTAACTATTGTATCAGTTGAAGAAACAGGAACAGCACAGTTATTTGTTGAAAACCCAGCAAGTTGGATTGACCAGTTGCTGGGTCTTCGAAGTCAGTATAAAACTGAATATGGTTTATAGGAGTAGTGCCTAGTATATATTATGAATCTGCATACTCACATTGTAAACATGATTATTAAAATCGGTGAAAAACAACCGAAAGTAACAAACAAAATCTCAATGAGAGAGGCCGCAGAAGCCTTTACTTCCTCGCCGTGTCTACTCCATGATTGTCTTACATTCATTGGAGTATCCTTTGTTATAAATAGTTATATAAAATGTAAACTTATTATTTACACTTATATTTATAACATTTATAACCTTACATTCACGAAATCAATAAAGAAATATGGCATATAGTAAACAAGTAGTAGACAGATTTGAATCTGTATTAGCAAATCCTGAAAAACATTCAGTTGGAAGATTTGACCCTAATGATAAAACAGTAATCACAGGAATGGTTGGAGCTCCAGCCTGTGGTGATGTTATGAAATTAGATATGAAGATGAATGGTGATGTTATAGAAGATGTCAAATTTAAAACATATGGTTGTGGTTCTGCAATAGCATCATCAACCTTATTTGTAGAAATGTTGAAAGGTAGAACAATAGATGAAGCTAAACAAATTACAGATAAACAAATAGCAGAAGCGTTACAACTACCACCAATCAAACTACATTGTAGTGTCTTAGCAGAAGATGCTATAAGACAAGCTATAGAAAAATGGAAACCCGAGGATACAATGTTGGGTCACAATAATCCTCCAAGTGCTGCAGATGATGCGGCTGATGTTATGTCCAAGTATGATAGACCTGGTTATGATGATCCGGTATGAACAGAGCTATTATATTATACACTTTGTTTATGATATCCCACAACAACTATGGTATTGACGAAAGACAGTATGGTATATTACGAGCTTTGAAACAAACAGAAGAATCAATGACACTAAAAACTTGACCTGTGACGAATCGGTAGTATAATAGATATATGATCTTAACTAAAAAGAAGTTTACAACTTCGGTGGAACAACTAGTAATAGATAAGAAATTATCATACATAGATGCAATCATTCACTTTTGTCAACAAAATCATTTAGAACCTGATTCAGTAAAAGGATTGATAACACCACCATTGAAAGAAAAAATAAAAGCAGAAGCTGTAAGTCTTCGGTTTTTAAAAGAAGAATCAAATGCAAAATTACCAATATAATAAAATACAATAAAATACAATAATATATTATGAGACCACAAAGACAAAAACCTTATCATCAAAGAAAACACTTCAACAAGAAAAAAAGACATGACGGACCTCCTCCGTTTGATGTAATGCTCAGACAATTCAAGAAAAAATGTGAACGCGCGGGCATCGTTGCAGAAGTTCGTAAAAGAGAATACTATGAAAAGCCTGCTCAGAAAAAACAGAGAAAGAAAAAAGAAGCTATTCGTAGAGAACAAATTAATCAACAAAACAATAACACATTAAGTAGACCAAGATATTATTAATGACAAGTCGTGAAGGATTTGACGCTTACTGTTTGTACTTAGCTATTAACAATCACTTTCATACAGAGTCGTATGATTTTTTTAAGTACAATGGTAAAGTACCAGTAAAGTTACAAGCATTTCTAAAAAGAAATGATAAGTATCACTTTGCTAAATTAGTTAGAGAACATGGTGATGAACTTAGAGATTTTTTAGTTGCTAATCTTTCGAAACAAAAATACTATGTAAAAAATTTATTAGATCAAGAATGTGTTGACAACTATAAAGAGTTCAAAAAGAAAAAACAAAAAATGTCATATTGTATTATACAAGACATGAGATATCTGCAAGAGTATTATGACGATATTGATGTAGTTTTAGAATGTGGTAACGGACAACATCCACCTGTTTTAAAAGAATACTTAGGTAAAAAAATTAATGCAGAAACTTTTATTTACTTTGATTATATGTTTGGTATATTTACAGACTTTGATGAATTGATACAAGAGACATTTATTTGGCCAAAAGAAAAAGAAAAGTTAGTTAAGTTAAAACCATTTATAGAAATAGATAAATTAAAATTAAGAAAAGAAGTAAGAGAAGTATGGGTATAGCTTACATAATAGGAAATGGTCCTTCTAGAAAAGGATTAGACTTAGATACACTTGATGGAACTACATTTGGTTGTAATGCTTTATACAGAGATTACAGTCCAGATTATCTTGTATCAGGTGATTCAAATATTATAAAAGAAATATGTAAATCAGAATATCCGAAAGATAATGAATGTATCTTTCCAGACTATGACCCTATACCTATAGATATGAAAGATATAATTCTTACACAATTCGATTCTTCATACACTATTAAAGAGTCTGATTTAGACAGGTGGGAAGAATGTTGGATATTCGGACTTCAAGATGATATATCAGATATCATGGAAGTTCATGTTGTGGGTGTAGACTCACTATGGAAAATAACGAACATGCAAGGTACAGAAGAAGACCCTAGATTTAGTGTCAACTTCTTTGCAGGAAGTCAAGCTATGGCTCAGGCTTCTATAATGGGTTTTGATGAAGTATGTCTTGTCGGTTTCGATTCAATATGGAACTTTCAAGATGATACTTATCAGAATATCTATGCTGGTACTAATGCCTATGACAGAGAGAAAGAAACTTCTCGCTTGAGGGTTGGTACAGATAATCCTAACTCACTATTAGGAACTCAAGAAGCACAGATAAAGAAAGTGATTGACAGATTTGAAAATGTCAATTATACTATATATAATGACGGAATTAAAAAACCGTTAACATACGATAGTTTTATATAATGAAATAAGTGGATAATATAATAATACAATTAAATACAAGGAGATAAAATGTCATTTAATGAATTAAAACGCAGTCGAGGCGGATTCGACAAACTTCAAACTGCTCTGGAATCAGAGACCTCAGAAAAGAAATCCTATGGTGACGATAGGTATTGGAAACCTGAACTAGATAAATCTGGTAATGGTTATGCAGTACTTCGTTTCTTACCAGCAGCTAATGGTGAAGAACTTCCATGGGTCCAATATTGGGACCATGGTTTTCAAGGACCAGGTGGTTGGTTAATAGAGAAATCTTTAACAACACTTAATCAAAATTGTCCGATAAGTGAGTACAATACTCAACTATGGAACAGTGGTGATGAAGCTCAAAAGGATCAAGCACGAAAACAAAAAAGAAGATTACACTATGTGAGTAATGTTCTTGTTGTTTCTGATCCAACTCATCCTGAGAACGAAGGTAAAGTTATGCTTTATCGTTTCGGTAAAAAAATCTTTGAGAAAGTCAAAGATGTAATGCAACCTCAGTTCGAGGACGAGAAACCCGTCAATCCATTTGATATGTGGGAAGGTGCTGACTTTAAACTTAAAGTTAGAAAAGTAGATGGATATTGGAACTATGATAAATCAGAGTTCTCAGCTCCAGCTCCTATCTCAGAAGATGATTCTGTTTTAGAAGGTATCTACAATAAGCAACATTCTCTAGCAGAGATTATTGCACCTGACCAATTTAAATCTTATGATGAATTAAAAGTTCAGTTAGACAGAGCTTTAGGATTGTCAGGTACAGAAGTATCAACAGCAACAGCTGAGTCAATATCAGATGATAACTCAGTTGGCCAAACAGCAACAGCTGATGATACACCGTGGGCTGATACACCAGCACCAGTAAGTAATTCAACAGACTCAGGTGATTCTACTATGAGTTATTTTGAAAAACTTGCTAATGACCAGTAATAGAGTTATAAATACTATAACCTAATTCAGGAATATGGGAAGTGACCTTCGTGTCAGGTCATGAGTCTTTCAAGTGATCTAAGAAAGACGGGACGGTTAAGATTGGGGAATCTTGACAATCAATGAGGAAAGATATCTGAAGCGGCAGGAGATATCGGAATTAACAGCGGGAAGCGGGGCTAGTTTTTTCACCTATTGAGCTAAGGCTAATCTATGACCAAATTCGTCTGATACTCTTTGTTTTGAAGGTGCTGATTTTTTAGTATTAGAAACAGATTGATTATTCGTTTGTACGACATTATTAACAGTTTGAGCATCTCTATCTTTACCACCATACTCAACATCTCTTGCAGCTTCTGTAGTTTTATCCATTTGTGCTTGTAGTTCTTGACCTTTTAGTACTTCTGCTTTAATTCTAGCTTCAGAACCAGCCATAGATTCATTGAATGCTCTATTGAAAGCTTCTCTTGGTGATTCACCACCTGGTAATAAAGCTCCAACGGCTGCAGCAGATCCCTTTGCAATAGCTTTAGGGAATGCCATAACTTTCATAAAGATTGTTTTTAATTTATTCATAGCTTGTGATAATAAACCACTCAAGTATTCTCCCAAGTCTATGTTGGCCCATAAGTCTTTAATATAATTAAATGTATCAATTATATTGTCACCAAGGAAGTTGTATAAATCTTTAAACATATCTTGAAAAGAGAATTCTTCAAGTGCTGACATATCGAATCCTAACTTATCACCAATCCAAGTTACAGCTGATTTAAGTAAGTCTAAAGGCCAACCAATTAGGTATGATGTAACACCACCAAGGAATCCTGTAATACCTCCAAGTATTTGAGCAGCGAGTCCTTCACCGGTATATCTTTGAAAACCTTGTACTGCTCCTTTTAAACCCATTATTGCACCGATAATTACATTGATTGGCCAGAATATCTTACCAAGTATTTTACCAAACATACCTATTTTAGATAGTATGCCTGTAATTACTTTAATTACGGGTTGAAATACTTTACTTACTTTACCTAATGGAGCAAAAAACTTTCTAACTTTATTACCAAAAGCTGTAATCTTACCACCCATTTGTTGTAAGTTTTTCAAAGCTCCTGCTTTTAAAGATTTAGTCCATCTGTTAATACCAAAGAATGATAATGTTTTTGCAAGTCCTTGTTTGAATCCGGCGAGGAATCCTTTAAAGAAAACTGATAATGCGACAGCTAGACCACCAAAGAATAATTTAAATATACCTTTCTTATCTGGTAAATCAGGTGCATCAATGTCAGGTGCATCAGCACCACCACCTTGTAATGCTTTTAATCTATCTGATCCTTTCTTTTTGGCTGCTTCTTTTTTTTGAAATCTAAAAGCGTTTATAGTTGTAAGTAATAATTTAGACAAAAGACCTTTTACAAGTGTCATTAATGTTTCAACACCAGGTATTGCTGTTAACGGTGCAAAAGCTATACCAAGTTTACCAATATCATTACTGAAAGCATCTTTAGTGTTACTTAATATATTAGCATTCTTTTGTAAACTTTCGTATGAATTTTTAAACCCTTCGGTAAGTCTTTCTGATAATGATTGAGTATTATCTTTAGCATTATCAATTACTTGACCAAGCTTAGCAGTAATACTATTTAATCCCGGAGAAATATCCGTAGATTTTTTAGATTCATCAGCTGTCTTTTTCTTTTTTTCTTCAACTGTCGTAGATTTTTTAGCTAAATTATCACCAACTAGTTTATTACTTTTAGCACTATTGTCAATACTTTGAGAAACCTTTTCGTTACTGGCAGCAACCTTTTCGTTACTGTCAGTAACTTTCTTATTACTTTCGTTAATAGATTTGTCTATAGGTTCGTCTGCCATTGTTTACTTACTTCTTGTTATCTGAATCGTGTTCTTTAGCTGCACTATTAACATATAAACCAAACCATGCAGCACCAGCACCTACTAGAATACTAATAAGTCCTGACTGTTCGATAGAAGGTTCTTGTAAATCTAAGAACCACATCACTACATAGTAAATTAAGAATATGTAAACACTTAAAAATGCTCTAGGCCATATTCTCCAAGCGTCAACTGCTTTTGCTAAAAAGATAACTTTTTGCCATGGGTTCTTTTTATCATCATGTTCAAGTTCCCATATTTTTTGTTTGAGTTCATTGTTCTCAGTAACCATCTCCATAAATTTATTAAGGTCGATCTCAACCTCATTTCTGGACATATCACCTCGAAACTCATCTCTATCTGCCATTGTTCTTTACCTCTTATTGTCTTTGTTTCATCTTTCTTTCTTCTTCCTCAAGATGTTTCATTAATAATGTAACATAGACCTCTCTCTCCCATGGTATCATATTTTCTAGTTCAGTTAAACTATAATTGTGATACTGCATCATCGCGAAGTTTGTTTGCATATAATTATACAAACTTTCGTGAGAGAGGCTTATCCGAAAAAATCCGAAATACCCTGTAACTCTCTATCTTGTGTTTTACCACATTCACTACATTCATAAGATATTTTATTAACAAGTCTAGGCATGTCTTCAAAGAATCCTTGAACTCTTTCAAACTGATCTGTAGATAATGAATCCATAAACTCCATTAATTCTTTTTGTTCAAAATCTTCTCTAGTGTGAACTTCATCACCATCATATATCGATTCAACACATGCTGATAACATATTAAATATATCATTACTATTTATATCATCCGTACTGTTTTGAAGTGATAATATATTAGGATATGATAAATTTATTCCTATATTTTCTGTAAGTTCTATAGTTGATTCTTTACTGCCTTCATGAATTGTTAAATTTCTTAAATCAACTTGAACAGGAGTTTTAGTTTCTGTCCCACAATCACAACCTAATAGTAGGTCTGCTGTTTCACCAGCTGATTTAATTCTAATTTGTACGAATAACCACTCCACATCTGTTAATGGTAAATAATCTAATTTTATTTCATCCTCATTGTAAACACATGCTTTGATTAAATCGAACATTGAACTTTGTATTGTTTTATCATCTTCACCTTCTAAAGCTGATAACAATACTTTTTGTTCTTTGACCAGAAATGGTCTAAAGTCTGCTTTCTTTTTTGTAATAGGTAGTTCTGTAGTATATCGAACTGCCTCAAGTTTAGGTAATGCCATAATTTATTCCTCAATAATAATGTATATTTATAGTCTTCCAAATAGTTTATCTTGAACTTTTGTTTTAACTTTGCTTTTAATTTTTCTTTTAAACTTATTAAATAGACCACCAAGTAAACCACCAGGTGAATTTTCAAATGATGATGACCATGATCTAAATGCTACTGAAACTGTAAATGTTTGTATGTCTGATGCTGATGCATCTAATGTTTGTTCTTGAATGTTCTGTGGAAATGCTTCGTGTAATTCTACTTCATATACAGATAGATTATCTTGACCCATTTGTCTTATTTTTATTGAACCTGTATAGTCATCTTGGTATTGAAAACCATATCCTTCATCATGAATATATTGTTGCCATAATTCAAATGTTTGTTTATCTTCAAAAGTGTGGTCGCACATAAATGTCATAGTAACAATACCACCACCATAGTCAACTTTGTTTGGGTGTTTTCTCATAGGTCCACCACCATACTCAGACATCTCTGCAAAGACTATTTGCTTACCTGGTATGTTTATGTTGGTACATCTAAGTCCTCTACTTCTAATACCTGCTGGACCGAATATCTCAACTTCAAATTTATTTTGACGAGTCATCTGATCGACATGAGCTGCCATAAATCTATTGATATTCATTAAAATTTACTCCTACTTTCTTTCCAAACACTATTTTTACTAACTTTTCTAAATGACTCAGTTGGTAAGAATATAGCTATTTCCCAATCTTGAGGTTCAATCAATAATAATTTAGATTGAATATGTTCTGATAGATAATGTTTAAAACATGGTTTAAAAAATCTGTATTGTGTCGCTCTCTTTAATATTTGATAAGTTAATTTAAATTTTGTGCTTCTATCATATTTATCGTTATTTGTTATATCCATTAACGAATCTAAGAACTGAGCTCTAATATTTGGAGCTATATAATGTAAATTCATACCATGAAAACCTTTCTTAGCAGGTTGTACAGGTATGACTAGTGGGAATCTATCGTAATAAGGTAATGTCTGTTTTGTTTTTGGATCATATTGGAAGTTGTACATACTACCATAAACTTGTCGAGCTCTTGTAGGACCGTCTTTAAGTAAACCGGCACGGGAGACATTGACATTACTTACTCGGTCTTGAAACCAATCCATAGAAGCTTGTGTTCGAGCGGCTATACCTGCTCTAAAAGCTTCTTGTTCAAGTTTGTCGAATAATCTCCCAGCCATAATTCTATCCTATAAGTTAGCTGTAAAGTGTAATGAAACAGCGTCGCCAAATGATACACCATCATCTCTTACATTGTCCATAATCATTACTCCAAGAGTCATGCTGTCTGATAACGAATAGTCTATTGAAATACTCTTATCGATAACAGTTTCATAATCTCCATAGTGTAAAGTAATATCAGCAAAGTTACCGAAAGGTAAAGTTAAATCTACAAATTCATAGTCTAAAGCGTCTCCGACACCCATAGCTTTACCTATTGTTATCAAACTATAACTCATGCTTACATACTTCTCATTGAAGTCATTATCTCCTTCACCACTATACTTATAGCTAATATAACCTAAGTCTAGTCCGAAGTTTCCCTTTGCCATACTATAACCACCATAGAAGTCAGCTTCTATCTCTTGATCACCATTGATGTCAACATTAGAACTCCATACTCCTGCATAGAATCCTTTACCTAGAGTTTGTTCAAGACCAAAGTTTACAGCTGGACCATGATCAGTTTGTGTTTGACCTCTCCACATATAGTCAGAACTAATTCCATAGCTTCCTGACATAGCAAACGCTGATGTTGTTAACATAACACTAGTAATTAATACTAATAATTTATTCATATTTTCTCCTATATTATTTTGTATTATCATTATAAAATCATAATGTATTAAAGTATTTATGTCAGTTAGTAGATGTTAATATCTTTTTCTGTTAGAATTCTCCATTTCCACTTTCTATCTTTACAATACTTCATAGCTGAGTTCCATTTTGCATCATTAACTATGTAAGTTTGTACTTCTTTTAGATATCTTTTAGAAGTTCTACCTGTTTTAGTAAGTTTCTTCTTGGGATTTGGAGGTGAACATTGAACGAAAGGTTTCACTTCAATTAGTTCTTCTACTATCATTTCATCTTTTGTTTTATACTTAATATAAAAATCAGGAAAATACCTATGCACACGATTATCTACCGGTGATACATATGGTATAACAATTTCTTCTGAACACCATTTTAGTATAGAGGGATTATTATCTAGATATACCATGAATCTACGCTCTAATAAAGAACGATAAATAATGTTACTAGGGTTACCTTTATACTTATTTGGATTCTTTGGTCTAAACTTTCCTTTATAAGACATAAATAACTATAAGTATATATTACAATCGAGTATCAAGAATTATGAGTTTTAAAAAAGTAAAATCAACAGCCAAAAGTTATGTGAGTTCAGTTAAAGGGGATCTTAACAATATAGTTAATGATGTCAAAAGTATAGATTCAAAGATTGGTGAACTAGGAAATAAGTTCGACCAAAGAGTAGCAGACGGATTATCTGATTTACTAACAGGTCTTACAGGTATTCGTGTATCTAATATACCAGAAATATCTGCAGAAGTATTAGATATGAAAGGTAAAAATAGAGAAGCTCGAGCAGCTATTCTTAATGACCCTTCAAAGGGTAGAAGTTCTGAATCACCAAGTAATAAAATAGCGTTAGCATTCCCAAAAGAATTTAGAAAAGAAGATGGTTCAGGACAACCTCTTACAAATTATATTCACTTTAGATCACTAGATAGAAATGTTAAAGACCACACAGGTGAAGATGTATACGATATATTTTTATATGTACCTGATACTCTACAAGATAATGTAGCTGTAACTTATAAAGAAGCAGAAAAAGGTATTGTAGAAGGTATGATTGGTTCTTTGTTTATGAATGAAGATTTTGGTTCTCAAAATAGTAAAGAAGAACTAATGAATCTGGTTAAATCAGGAGCTCCTGGTGGTGATTTAGTTATGCAATCAATCGGTAAAGCTGTCAATCCATTAAAGTTTCAATTATTTGAAGGTGTAAGTTTTAGAACATATTCTTATACATTTAATTTACGACCTAAGAACGCAGATGATGCACAGTCAATACAAGAAATAATTCATGCTTTCAAACTATCAGCTTTACCAGGTACAACAGGAGAAGCAAACAGAATATACACTTTCCCAAATGAGTGGGCTATAAGATTTAGAGGTCCTTTCAAAGATCATATTGATTATCCTTTAGTTTCAGTATGTACAGGTGTTGAAGTTAACTATACAGACGGTCAATCATTCTCTACATTTATTGATGGTGCACCCACTTCTGTTGGTTTGACATTAAACTTTACAGAAACATCTACACTTACAAGAGATAAGTATAAGAGTAAATCATCAGCATTCTTGAATGCTAATAGTGATGGCCGTGAACAAAGTCAAGAAATGGGTGGTGATGTAGTTACTACTAATGAACAATCTAGACAAGCTTCAGAAAAAGCTAGAAAAGAAAAAGAAGCTAAAGCTAAAGAGAAGAAAGCTAAAGAAACTAGAACTGAACCTGATGGTACTTCTAGAAATGGAAGACAGATAGGTCCTCCTGTCGGCGGTGGAAGACAAATTGGTTCTCCAGTAGGTCCTGGGAGAGATATATAATGGCTAAAGGATTTTTTAAACACATACCTGATATAAGGTATGACTTTAAAAGTGATGGTAAATATTTTCGTGCTAAAGATTTATTTCGTAAAGTTTCTACTTGGAGTTATCTACAAGAAGGTATATCAGGATATAATTATTACAGAATAACAGACGGAGAAAGACCTGATGTTGTTGCATCTAAGGTGTATGGTGATTCTACATTATACTGGACTTTCTTTTTAGTGAATGAAAATTTACAAGACTTTAACGATTGGCCCAAGTCAGGTCAAGTATTTCATAGATATTTAGCAAGAAAATATTCAGGTACAGCTTTGATTGGTAGTTCATCTACAGATATAGTTTCATTTAATCATACAACAGAAGTATCTAGTAAATTTCAACTAGGTGAGAAAGTTTCACAATCATCATCAAATGCTTTTGGTTTTGTTACTCAAGTTGACCCAACATTTAATAGAATAATATTGAATAGTGTTGATGGTACATTTACAAATGGTACTGTAGTTGGTGCTGATTCAGAAAAAAGTTTTACAGTTACTTCTGTAGCAACTGAAAAAGATATAGTACATCATTATACAGATTCAAATGATTTAAAGACAACTGTTTCTACAGGAAATACATCAGTTTCAAATGAAGAATATGAAAGAGATTTAAATGAGGATAAGTTTTTAATTCGTATAATAGAACCTAAATATATAGATAAGGTTGTAAAAGAATTTAAAACATTAGTTAGAGATTAGTTATGGCAGTAGGAATAGATAACTCTAAACCGGATAGTTATGAGTTAGAAATATTGACAATAGTAAATAATGAAGGTGAAGGATTTGATGTTCGTGACCTCATGATAGAATGTGTTCTAAGTGAATCAATACAATCTAATTTTTTACAAGGTCATTTAATGTTAGGTGATTCTATTAATCTTTTAGAGAACGCTAAAATATTTGGTCAAGAATCTTTAAGACTTAGATTTAGACAACCATCTGGTAATAATGATGAGATTGATGATGAAGATGTAATCGATCAAGTATTTAGAATATATAAAGTTGGTCAATCAAGACTTGAAGATCAAACTCAAGTACTCATGTTATTCTTTACAGCAAATGAGTTTTTAGAGTCTAGAAGAAAAAGAGTTAGTCAAGCACTAAGAGGTTCAATGACTAACATGGCTGCTTTGTTAGCAGAGGATCATTTAGGTATTAAAAATGAAACTGTAAAGGAAAAACTAGTCCCTCATTTCGAAGTAAGAGAAAAATCACAAGGTGATAATTATCATGTAGTCATACCTAATTGGACAGTAAACTATTCAATAAATTGGTTGTGTTCACAATCACAAGGTATTGATGAATCATCAGGTCTACAAGATTCTTTTTATTGGTATCAGACAGCTAATGGTAGTTACAGAATACAGTCATTAGCAAGTATGATGTTAATTGATTATGCTGGTGGTAGACCATTTACATATTCACAAGCTATTGCAGCAGATAGTACTAAAGATGTACCTGCTGATTCAACTGAGGAAACTATTGGTGCTAGTAGAAGAATATTATCGTATGAAATAACTAACCATGCTAATGTATTAGAAGCTACTGTCAAAGGATTATTTGGGTCTAAACAAACTACTATAGATAATACATATCAATTTTTTACAGAAAAATCTTACAGTTTTTTAGAAAAGTTTTATGGTGGTCAATCACAAGCTATTGAACAACATCCTTTTGTTAGAGTAGAACCAGAAGTTTTACATATCGGAGAATCATCCGATGAAGGAGAAGTAATAATAACAGGTTCAAAAGAAGGTAATTCAATCAGTTCTTATCATAACGCTCATCAAATATTAGTTAGTGACCAATCTTTTGTGAATGATGAAAAAAATAATATTCATCAAGCTAATCATCAAATACATTTAGGTTCACATCAATTTAGAGCAGCTGCAACTGAATTATTAAATTATCATTCAGTAGATTTAGTGTTGTCAGCAAGAACAGATATTTCAGTTGGTCAGTTAATTAATTTAGATATACCAGCACCTAATCCAGGACAAGAAGAAGTTGATCCTAAATTTTATAATGGTAAACATTTAATTACACATTGTCAATGGATTTTAGGACCTTCAGCATGTGATTTAAATGTAAGATGTATAAAAGATTCAGTAATTAATAATATTGAAACTACAGCTTTAGAATATGGAAAAACAATTTAATGTTAAAATATCAAGGTAAAACAGGATTCATTTGGTTTACAGGTGTCGTAGAAGATAGAAACGATCCTTTATTTCAAAATAGAGTTCGTGTTAGAATACACGGGTCTCATACTTGGGAAAAACAAATGATAGCTACACCAGACTTACCATGGTGTCAAGTAATGATGCCTGTAACAACACCTTCTGTATCAGGTCTTGGTACATCTCATCATGGGTTAGTCGAAGGTTCTACAGTCATGGGATTCTATAGAGATGGTGAAGAAATGCAAGATGCTGTAGTGATAGGATCTTTTTCAGGTATCATGACTGATATCTATAGAATAGATGAACAGATAGATGATAAAGGTACACGAACATTTACAGAAGTTAAAAGAACTACAGAAGAAGGTTTTAATGATCCTAGATTGAAAAGTGTTTCTGAATACGAAGGTACACCTGACGGACCTAATCCAAAACATATCAATAGAAATTATGGTCTATCATTAGACCTCGAATCGTCACCTAGAAGATTTGGTGAAACAGAAGGTTCATCTTATCCAAAAAAAGATTATAAAGCATCATCAAGTGTAAACTATTTAGCAAGAGCAACAGACTACGCTTCTGAAAATAGTAATCCAGTAAAAGACATATATCCTATTCTTACTATAGATACTCAAGAAGGACCTGGTTTAGAAAATTTAGAAGTAGGTAAAACCGAGGGTGAAAATAATACAGCTCTTAGAGATGTCACAACATATTTAAAACCGAAGTATCCTTTCAACCATGTTCACGAAACAGAGTCAGGTCATATAATAGAATTAGATGATACACCTGATTATGAAAGAATACATCTTTATCATAGAACAGGTACAAGAGTTGAAATAGATAAAGAGGGTAGTTATGTAGAGAAGATTGTAAAAGATAAGTATTCAGTTACTGCTGGTAATGATTATGTAACAATTACAGGAGATGTTGTTGTTAATATAACAGGTAACGCTTATGTAAATGTAACTGAAAATTTAAAAGCCGATGTTAAAGGTACAACAGATGTAACTTCTGAAGGTAAGATAACAATTACAGGTAATGATACAACAGAGATTATTTCAGATACAACAATTACAGGTAAACTTCATGTTACAGGTGAACAAACTAATGATTCAACAATTACAGCTACTGATAGCATAACAGGTAAAGAGATAGTTCTTGATACACACACACATACAATAAGTTCAGGTTCGTCTGCAGGTAAAACAGAAGTACCTGATTAATTGACATAAATAATAGTATGGCACAGTTTAATAGTAAAAATAAAAGTTCTAGAGTAGCAAGAAGGTGGTTTACTGATATTGATACTAACTTTACATTGCATCCTCAAAGTGGTGATATGTCGTTAAAACAAGACCTCAATGCTGTAAAAAGATCAGTAAGAAATTTATTATCAACTAATCTTTACGAGAGACCATTCAAACCTAGTTTAGGTGTTGATTTAAGAGGTATGTTATTTGAATTATCTACAAGTTTTGTTGGTACAGATGTTTTAGAAGATGATATCAAAGCAGTTATAAACAAATTTGAACCTAGAGCATTTGTAACAGATGTAGTTACATTTTTAGAAGGTAATACTTTAGATGTATCAATGTATTTTACTGTTTCAAATGACCCTGCACCACACGAAATAAATATAACTTTAGAGAGAGTAAGATAATGGCAACGATAAACAGTTCAAATATTAACATAACAGATTTAGATTTTGATGATGTAGAAAGTAGTCTTAAAGAATATCTCAAAGGACAAACAACACTTAAAGATTACAACTTTGAAGGTTCAAACCTAGCTACATTAATTGATCTATTAGCTTACTCAGCTCATACATCAGCTTTCAATGCTAATATGGTAGCATCAGAAATGTTCTTAGACACAGCACAGATTAGAAAGAATGTAGTATCAAGAGCGAAAGAATTAGGATACACACCTTCATCTAGAACAGCAGCAAAAGCTAAATTTGATTTAACAGTAACTAGTCCAAGAGTCGGTGGTGTTGTTCCTTCTAGTTTAACAATTAATAGAGGACATGAATTTACAACAGTCTTTGACGGTACATCATTTACATTTATTGCATTAGATAATAAAACAATAAGTCCTGACGGTGGTACATTTACTTTTAAAGATTTAGAAATATTTCAAGGTAAGTTAACTACAGATATTTACAGATTCGATAATCAAATTTCAAATCAAAGATTTGCATTGTTAAATTCTAATATCGATACAAGTACTATTAAAATTAATATTACTTCAAACAATACAGTCACTGCTTGGACAAAAGCAGGAGACTTGACAGGTATTACATCTTCATCAAATGTTTATTATGTACAAGAAAATGATGAAGGTTTATTCGAAGTATATTTTGGAGATGGTATCATAGGTGCACAACCAAAAGACGGTGACCAAATTTCAATATCATATCTAGTAACAGACGATACACACGCAAACGGTGCTAGTATTTTTTCTATGTCAACATCTATAAGTGGTAATTCAGATGTTGTATTTACAAATACTTTAAGTGCATCAGGTGGTAAAGACATAGAGACAACAGATCAGATTAAATTTTCAGCTTCTAAATTTTATACTTCACAAAACAGATTAGTAACAGTACAAGATTACAAAGCAAAACTACAAGAACTTTATCCTGGTGCAGATTCAATTGCTGTATGGGGAGGTGAAGATGCTGACCCTATACAATATGGTAAAGTATTTGTTTCACTTAAACCATCTCAATATTCAAACAATTTAACAACAGCTGAAAAAACTGATTTAAAAAATAGTCTTTCTAAATTAAGTGTATTGACTGTAAGACCTGAAATTGTTGATGCTGAAATATTACAAATATTAATAACAACTAATTTTAAATATGATCCTACTAAAACATCTCAAACTAAATCAGCTTTAGAAACTTTAGTAAGAGCATCTATTATCTCTTATGATAATAATCAACTATCAGGATTCGATACATTGTTTAGACATTCACAATTAACAGGACAGATAGATAATACAGAAACTTCTATTCTTTCAAACATTACAAATATCAAATTAAGAAAAAATTACACTGCAGTTGTAGACGGTACAAAGTCATCTATTAAATTAGATTTTGGTAACGCAATTTACAATCCACATTCAGGACATAATACAGACGGTGGTGGTGTATTAACTTCAACTGGTTTCTTTATCTCAGGAGATACAAATAATTATTTCTTTGATGACGATGGTAAAGGTAATGTTAGAAGATATTACTTAGACGGTTCAACAAGAGTATATGCTGATAATACAGCAGGTACAATAACATATTTAACAGGTGTAGTAAGTATTAATTCGTTGACATATAGTTCAACATCTAATACAGATACATCTATAGATTTCACAATTATTCCTAGTTCGAATGATATTATTTCGTCAAGGAACCAATTGTTGGATATCACAGCTTCTGAAATCTCAGTATCCGGTACTGCAGATACAGTAGCTAGTGGTGAAACGAGTGCTGGAGTGGGTTACACAACCTCATCTAGTTACTCCTAAATAATGGTCCATGTATATGCATGGAGTAGAATTCCTTGGTAACAAGGTTTAATTAATGCTAAATTAGAGAGGAACTAAAAATGGCAGATAAGAAGATAACCGCGCTTACGGATTTAAGCACAAGTATTGCAGGCGAAGATTTATTGCATGTAATTGATGACCCTTCTGGAACTCCAGTAAACAAGAAAGTATCACTAAGTAATGTACTTAATTACTTACCAACTTTCTTAGCGTTTGCTCAAGCAGAACAATCACTAACAGGAGCAGGAGCAGCTAATGTTACATCTGCAGTTACAGCGTTTACTACAAATACTGATAACTCAGGTAACAATGCTGTTACTTTGGCAGCAGGTACAACTGGTCAAATCAAAATTCTTTACACTAAAGTAGAGAGTTCAGGTGGTCAAACATCTGTTGTTACACCAGCAGCTTTTGCTAATGGAACAACAATCACTTTTGATGCAGTAGGTGATGCAGCTATACTTTACTACAACGGATCCACATGGGTTTGTTTAGCACAACAAGGCTGTGCGATTGCATAATTAATATACTATGCCTATCTTTCACGACAGAATAGCCGATCAAGTCGAGGAACTTCTTCCTGAATTTTATCAGAAAGATGGACCTCGGTTTGTCTCTTTTTTAAAGTCTTACTTTGAATTTTTAGAGAAAGGTCAACTTGTTTATAAAGATGCAGCTGATATTGATTACATTGGTTTAGAAGACGGGACTGTAGCAGGAGAAGCATTTAATGATGCTGGACAGAGAGGTAATCTCTTACAAGAATCTGGTACTTACGCTCCGTCTTCTGTAACCTCTGCTAAAATAAATTATGAAGTAGATATCGATTCAGGTGGTGTACAGAAGACATCTTTTGAGAAAGATGAATATGTTGTAGGTAATACTACAGGTGCATTAGCTAGAATTGATGTTATAGGTAACAGTTCAAACCTTTATATTGAACAATTTTCAGAAACACAATTTGATATAGATGAAACGATAACAGGTAAGACTTCTGGTATGACAGCTAAAGTAGCTTCATTCACAGCTAGTCCTTTACATGCATCAAATAATCTATTATCATATGCTGATGTAGATAAAACATCTGGAGACTTTTTAGAATACTTTAGACGAGACTTCATGCCGTTTATTGATAGAGATGTATTAGCAAATAAAAGATTACTACAAAAGCATGTACAAGAATTATATCTTTCGAAAGGGTCGAAAGAATCATACGAATTTTTATTCAGAATATTATATGGTCTAGAAGCAGAAGTTGTCTTTCCTGGTGACAATGTAATCAAACCTTCTGTATCTGAATTTTCTGAACCAACAGTCATGAGACTGTTTAGTACAAAAGACTTAACAAAATATAAAAGAGGTCAAGTCAAAAAATTATCAAATGCTACAGTTGTAGCATCAGCTTATATCAATGATGCATCAGGTATATCAGGAACAAACGATGCAGAAAATGGTTATGAATTAGAATTAATAGTACCTCATGTGGGTACATTTTCACCAGGTGATGCAGTTGTATTATCTGATAGAGATGGTTTAAGAATAGATGCCGAAGCGACAGTTCGTGGTGTCATGTCAGATATATCTACAACAGAAGGTAGTATATATGTAGGTATTGAAGATGGGACAGCTGGTTCTAATGAAGACACAATTAGATTAGAGTCTGCTGAAACAGTATTTATTGTTGATGAAAATGGGTCAGGTGATAAAATATTACATGAAGACGGTGACCAAGTAGTATTCGAACATTCTCTAGGAGGTCAGTATTATCAAGCTAGACCTATAGGACTAGAAACAGGGACAGGAGTAGGAGTTTTACTAACAGAAGATGGTGGAGTTGTATTAGACCAAAATACAGATTTATATCCTCACTATTCTGGTGGACCAGATTCGATTACAATGAATGGTGGTGTTTATAGTGAAGAAGTGTCAGCTGGTTCATTATATTCTGAATCAGAAACATTTAATTATAATTCACCTAAAGGTGGTACTGCTACACAATCAATTAATGTGATAGGTTCTATCGGTAGAGGTGGTGTTACTGAAATCGTTATAGATGATGCTGGGTCAGGATATAGTGTTAATGATCAAGTAGTATTTATTAACACAGGAACTGAAGGTTCCGGAGCAGAAGCTTTCATAGAAGTAACAGACGGAAATATAGAATTAGAAACAGCTACTGAACCAGGCATTCATCAATTTACAGGTGATGGGTCTACAACAGTATTTTCTGGTTTAGATAATGCTGGTATAACAATGGGATTCGACCCTAGAAAAGTACAAGTATTTGTTAATGGTTCAGAGATAGCTAGAACAACAGGATTTACTACAGACCAGGCAGGAACAAAAATAACATTTACATCAGCACCAGCAAATAGTTCAGATGTAGAAATAATACTAGACAATAGAGGTGTATTATTAGAAGATTCTCTAAGAGGTCAAAGATTACAATATGGTGAACTAGTAGAAAGATTCGACATCATAGCAAAAGAAGATGATGGTGGTATTAAAAAAATTGAAATATCAAATGAAGGATCAGAATATAAAACATTACCTAAAGTATTTATGGGTGGTTATATTTATTATGACACACTAACAACAGGTACAGAATTCTCAGTTGGTGAAGTTATAACATCAACAAATAGTAAAACATTAATCGTAGCAAATCACGATACAGAAAAGAAAAGATTATTAGTCTATAAAAGAACTACAGACCCAGCTGGTGTACCAACAGGTACTATCACAGGTGGGACTTCAAGTGCATCATTTACTTTAACACAAACGAATGTAACAGCAGGTTCTGCAGCTAAACTTTGGGCATTTAGTAATACTATTGGTTCAATTAAAAAATTAAAAATGCAAGACCCTGGACACGATTTTGATGATGGTGGTATTGGTAACTATACACAAAATTGTATTATCAAAGATGTATCAGCTACACCAATTGTTAATACAACAGTTACAGCTGCACTAACGGGTGCTACAGGTACTATTAAATTAATGAATGGTGATTTAAATCTTTTAGTTATAGAAGATATTAAAGGTATATTTAATGATGGTGATTATGTAACTACAAGTGACAGTAAGAATTTTTACATAGCTAAAACAGAACCATGTACTGCTAGAGGTATATTATCAGGTAAAGCAAAACTTGATGGTAATTATTTAAATGATACAGGGTTTCCTTCTGTAGATTCAATGAGAATACACGACAGTTCACAATATCAAGATTTCTCATATAAGATTAAAGTAGGTAAAAGTATAAACGATTACAGAAGTCTTGTCAAGTCTTTATTATCTCCTGCTGGTACAATATTCTTTGGTGAAGTATCAATTAGAAATCAAGTAGATGGTTCAGCTAATGTTTATAATGTAAACTTTGATGGTTCTCAAACAACAAGATCATTTATACCAACTCTAATTATTGGTTCTAAGATTGACACAGCAGATATTCAATTAGAAGACGGAACTTTATCTGGTGAAGATGCTGTGTTTAGTTCTTTTGAAGGTAGATTAGAATTAGAAACAGGTGAAGGATATGTAACTACAGAAAGATTCTTAGCTTTAACTCATAATACAGTTCAAGACCAATCATCTGGTAGACCATATGTTATTGGTACAGATACAGTTGAAGAAACAGATAGAGATTTCTTTGAAAGACAATTAACAGCTGAAGCAGCACCTAAAGGACATAGAGTAACTAAAGAATTAGATATTAGTCCTCATAAAAATCAACATAAAATATCTTATAGTACATTAAATAATTCATTAGCAGTAGGGACTAGAGTAAGAGGTGCTACTTCTAATGCATTAGGTATTGTAATGAAACATGATACTACAAATAAATTTATCATAGTTCATAGAGATATTAAAGATTGGGGACAACCAGGTTCACAATTTACTGGTACAGAAATAATTCAAAACACAGCTGCTTCTACAAATTACTTTACAGCTACATCTATAGAAGTAAGTCATGTACCAGAAGATATTATTGCTAAACAAGAACCTAGTACAATTACACCTGATACAACAATAACATCAGCTAATCAAAAAATTAGTAATGGTATAGAAGGTGGTGGAGATGCTTACGCTCATGCAGATTTCATATCAGGATTTTCAGGTAGAGGTAAAGTACTTGTAGCAAGTGATAATAGTGAAGCATATGATTCAGAGATGAGACAAAGAAAAATAAATATAGTTTCATCTCCAATATTTACTCGCTCTGTTACACAAAGAGGTAGAACATACTCAGCAGTACCTAGACAGACACGAACAATAAATACACAAAATTCAAGAACAGAGGGTTCCAATACTACAGCAAATAATAGTAATGGTTCAGCTTTACGAATAGATTCGTCTTTAAATACTACATCATTAGTTGGTGTAAGTTTTGGGTATAGACCCGCAGGACAAAGACTATTTGAAACAACTAATTTCGTATCAGAAAGAATAGTATCAGAAAATCAAGAACCGATAATATTTGAACCTGATAATGGAAATGTCTTGGGAGAAAATTTCTCTCAAGGTGGAATAATTTTGTTAGAAGATGGTCAAGAACTTCTTTGGGAAGATGCGACTATTAATGATGAAACAAAATATTTCGTAAGTGAAGAATCTACACAAATAGGTTCATTTAATATAATTTCAGAAGATAATGATAGACTAATTGATGAAACAGATAGTTTACCATTAATTCTAGATGATGCACTAATGATAGACCAGAAAGAATCAAATCAATCTGGTCCTACTATTGGTGATTTAAGGGATATGATGTTTACTGAAAATTACACAATAATGAAAAAAATTCAACTTGATGGTGGTAGTGGTATCTCATCAGGTGATGATTTACTTTTAGAAACCGGAGAACATTGTTTACAAGAGTCTCCTTCAGAAAGTATTCGAATTAGTGATATAAGTACATTATATAATAATAAATTTGTATCAAATCTTGAACAAGAATTAGGCAGAAGACAATCATTAACTCATTCTGCTGTAATTCAAACAGGATAAGTGATATAAATAACTATAACAACTATAAAAACTTTAAAGGGTAATAACAATGGCAGCAATAATAACTGAAAAATTTCGTCTAAACAACGCGAAACAGTTTGTCGAAGATATAACGCAGAGTTCTTCTGTAGCATATTCTTTTATCGGCAGAGGACATTCGTGGACAGACGATTCAACTCCGCCAACACCTGTAGACAGTCCAAATGATGAGTTCGATGCTTATCGTAGTATGGTAGCGTTGAAGAAAATTTCAACTTCGGATATATCACATGCGATTGTTAGAAGGGATTGGACTAGCGGAACAACTTATGACGAGTATCGTCACAACTATGCATCTGGTAATACAGCAAATAGTGGAGCTACAACTTTGTGGGATTCATTATTTTATGTTGTAACAGATGATTACAATGTATATAAGTGTTTAAATAATGATGGTAATACAGCTTCAACTGTAAAACCAGATCATACAACACTTGCAACACCAACAGAGTCAGATGGATATCAATGGAAATTCATGTATTCAATATCTGCATCGGATGTAATTAAATTCGTAACTAACGATTTTGTTCCTGTTAAAACAATAGGTGCTCAACTAGCAGTAGCTGGTGGAGTCGATACAGGTTCTCAAGACGGTAGACTAGGCGACGCAGCTACAGACGATGGTTCAGCTCAATGGGATGTTGAGAATGGTGCAGTAGACGGAGCTCTTCAAAGAGTTAGAGTCAAATCTGCAGGTTCAGGATATACAGCATCAACAACAACAACGAGTATAACTATTCGTGGAGATGGTTCAAGTGGTGTAGCAACAGTAGTAACAAATGGTTCAGGTGGTGTTTCATCTGTATCAATTACAACAGCAGGTTCAGGATACACAACAGCTTTCATAGCTAATGAAGACATACCAGGTTTTGACGATGCTAATCAAGCAGCTGATGGTACAAACAGTTCAGCTAATATTGAGTTCATCATTCAACCTAAAGGTGGTCATGGTGCAGATGCAATCGAAGAACTTGGTGGTAACTACATAATTCTTAACTCAAGACTTGAGTATTCAGAAGGTAGTGGTGATTTCCCAACAGACAATGATTTTAGACAAATCGGTGTTGTTGTAAATCCAACAGACCAAGGTGGTAACACACTTTGTTCTGCTACAACAAGAACAGCTTATAAGAAAATGACTTTCCAAGCATCAGGTTTCTCAGCTCCAACTGTAGATACGATTATTCGTAATGCATCTACAGAAGTAGTAGGAACAGCAGTAGGTATCGTAGTATCAGTTGACTCTACAAATAGAGTTATCTCATACTTACCATATCCAAATGAATCTGGTAATTTTGTAGCTTTTGCAAACAGTAATACTATTTACTCATCAACTAGTACTAACCATGGAACATTGGCTACCTCTAGTGCAATCACTGCAGAAGAAGTTCAAAGACATTCAGGAGATATCATCTATTTAGAAAATAGACAAGCTGTTTCTAGAGCATCAGACCAGATTGAAGATATTAAACTTATAGTAGAAATGTAAGGTAACATAAATGGCACAGAATACAGATTTAAATGTATCGCCTTATTATGATGATTATATCGAAAGTAAGAATTTTCATAGAATTCTATTTCGACCATCTAATGCGATACAAGCAAGAGAACTAACTCAATTACAGAGTATATTACAGAATCAAGTCGAAAGATTTGGTAATCATGTATTTGATGAAGGAGCTCTTGTTATGGGTGGTACTGTAACAGTTAATACATTGTATGATGCTGTTAAAGTAAATGCTACTAATCCTAATAGTTCAGGAACAGAGACAGCAGAAACATATAGAACTGCAGCTCATGGAAAATACTATCAAGGAAAAACTTCTGGTGTCGTTGCCAAAGTAATTAATTCGGTTGCTGCTACAACAGGTGGTGACCCACTTACTTTATATGTAACTTATGTAAAAGCAAATGCTGATTCTTCTACTACAACTTATTCTACATTCTTAGACAATGAAGAAATAGAAGAAGTAGCGTTATCATCTGATGGTTCATATTCAAACGCAAGTAATTCAAATAACGAATTCAAAACAATATTACCTAGTGAAGTAGCTGGTCATGATTCATCTACTGCAGTAGGATCTGCCGCAACAGTAAGAGGTGGTATATTTTATACAAGAGGTTTCTTTGTAAGGTGTGATGAACAAACAATCATACTAGACAAGTACACAAACACACCTACTTATAGAATTGGTTTACAAATTGTTGAAAGTTTACAATCATCAACAGACGATACTAGTTTATTAGATAATGCTTCAGGTTCATCAAACGAGAATGCACCAGGTGCGAATCGTTTAAAAATAGCGTTAACTTTAGTTAACAAAACAATTACTGGTACTCAAGATATTGATAATTTCATTGAGTTGTCAAGAGTAGAAGAAGGTGTAATAACAAAACAAACAGCTATTACAGCTTATAATACATTAGAAAGAACTTTAGCAAGAAGAACTTTTGATGAGAGTGGTGATTATGTTGTAAAACCTTTTCAACTTGAACTAAGAGAACATTACAATGATACATTGAATAATGGTATTTATCTTTCTGATAATGCATCAATACCAGGTGATAAAACTAAAATGGTTAGTGTTATTTCACCAGGTAAAGGATATGTGAAAGGGTTTGAAGTTGATAAACAATCACAATCATTAATTACATTAAACAAAGCTAGAAATACTTTAGATTCAGGTGCTTTGGCTGTACCATTTGAAATTGGTAACTATTATAATCTAGATAGTGTATACGGTCAACCAGAGTTTGGGATAGGAGATAGTGCTATTACACCTTTCGGTATAGTTGGTTTAAGAGATACAGCGAAAGCAGCTGTGACAGGTGGTGATGGAACAGAGATTGGACAAGCTAGAGTTAGATATTTTAATTGTACTTCACCTACAACAAGTAGTGGTAAACATACAACAGCATCATTATTTAGAATACATTTATTTGATGTTCGTATGTACACTAAACTTACAACAGCTTCTACTAACTACGCTTTAACAGCAGGTCAAAGAGTCAAAGGTACTGTATCAGGAGCTAAAGGTACAGTAGCTGTAACATCAGCAGCTGGAGCTACTACAATTATGTTAATAGATGTAGAAAGTTCATTCTCAACAGCAGACACATTAAGACTTGAACATGCTACATCAGGTGGTAAAGCAATATCAGCAATTAGAACATACTCTACAGATAGAGTTAGACAAGTTTATCAAACATCAAGAACAAGTGGAGCGGCTGTATTTGCAGCAGATACAGTAACAACAGACAATCAATTTGTGATAACAGGTACAGTTACAGCAGCATCAGCTAGTTCAACAACTGTCACAGGTGTTAATACTAAATTTACTCAAGAATTAAAAGAAGGTGATATTCTAATACAACCAAGTGGTGCAGTTACAGGTATAGTATCTTCTATTACAAACGATACAACTTTAGTATTAGCAGATAATGCCGCTGCTGTTGCAAATGGTAAATTTATTAGACAAAGAGCTAGATTACAAGAACAAGAAAAGACAGTATCAGTAATGCCGACACCGAAGAACTTTGTTTCTTCTATTACACCAAATACAGTTGTAATAAGAAAACAGGCATCTGTACAATTATCATCAGGAGATGGTTCTGTTTCAGGTGTAGCTGATGAAACATTAGTAGCAGAAGATTCAAATGATTACATGATAGCTATCATGGAAGCAGAAGGTACAGATGATGCTAATCAAGATGAAGGTTCAGTTTTAGACATAGATGGAGATCAAAATACACCAGATAACTTCTTACAAATTAATACAAGTTCTGGTGGTGCAATAACTATTGATGGTAATAGTAATAGTGTTCTTGGAACGAGTGCAACAGATATATTAAAAGTTATATATGCAGCAACAAAAGATGTAGCTAATGATAACGCAGCTAAAACATTAAGAAGATCAAGAGGTGTTAAAGTTACTAGTACAGCATCAGCAAATGCTGGAGCTAGTGTATCAGCAGAAGTATACGGTACAAACATTAATGATGAAATTATAACACTAGGCGTACCAGATGTTTATTCTGTAAGAGCTGTTTTTGAATCTAATGATGCAACAGATGCATTACCACCTAGTTTAACATTAGCTAGTGGGTTTGCAGGTAATCCAGGTGATAGAATTACGGGTTCTTCATCAGCTGCTGTGGGTAAGATTATTCAAGTAACAGGTACAACTGTTTATTTTTATTATGTGTCAGATACTTTATTTACAACAAGTGATACAGTTACAAACGAAACATCAACAAACACATCTACTAACAGTAGAGCATGTAGTGCAGTAACAGTTGATTCAAAAGATATTACAGATAATTTCTTCTTTGATAGTGGTCAAAGAGATGGTTACTATGGTTTAGGTTCTATTAAAAGAAAACCTGGAGCTCCATCTCCAGTAAACAAACTGTTAATAATATTTGATTATTTTACATCTGGTTCGGGTAGTTTCTTTACAGTTAATTCATATTCAGATTTACAATTTGAAAATATACCAACTTATATACCAAATATTATTGACCCGAATGGACTAGAACCTGACGGTGAGATTGAGTTATCTGATGCAGTAGACTTTAGGTCTTATGTACATTCACTTCATGATGTATCAGCAGCTTTAGACCCAACATCAGCAACAGATGTTTCAAGTATTTCATCACAACCATTAGCGTTTGCAACAGAAGAATTTACAAGTGCAAGAGCAGTTCCATTTAATTTACCTAAGTCTGGTCAATCATTATTGACAACAGCAATGGAACATTATATACCAAGAATAGATAAAATATCATTAAGTTCAGATGGAGAGTTTATAGTATCTGAAGGACAACCAGCTGATGAACCTTCAGCACCAACTACTCCAAGTAACTCAATTTTATTACATACACTTTATATACCTGCTTATACAGCTGACATATCTAAAGTAAGTGTTTCATCTCAAGACCATAAACGATTTACAATGAGAGACATTGGTAGGATACAAGGTCGTGTTAAGAACTTAGAGAGAGTAACATCATTAAACGCTTTAGAACAAGAAACAAGTTTACATCAAATACAAGACGCTGATGGTCTAGATAGATTTAAATCAGGTTTTGTAACAGACAATTTTAGAGGTCACAAAACAGGAGATGTAAATCATCCTGATTATAAAATAGCAGTTGATAGAACAACAGGTACATTAAGACCTCAACATAATTCTAAGTTTGTAGATATTTCAATAAACACAGGTGCATCATCAGGTTATACTAAAACAGGCGATATGATTACTTTACCATTTACAGAAGAAGCTTATGTTACTATTGACAAAGCTTCAAGTACAGAATTTGTTAATCCTTATGATGTAGTATTATTTAATGGTACAGTAGAATTAAGTCCTTCTAGAGATTTATGGTTTGATACAGAAAGATTACCAGCTGTTAGAAGAACAGTAGAGGGTGATTTTGATACAGTACTAGCAGGAGTACAAAATTCATTAGGTACAATTTGGAATAATTGGCAATCTGATTGGACAGGTGAACCTGTAACTACAGTAGAAGAACCACCAACCAGAACAGTTACTTCACCAACACCTAGAAGAGCAGTTAGAGCAGCTTCTGCAAGAAGAACTAGACCAGGTTCTAGAACAGTAGATATAAGATTCGTGGAGCAAAGATAATGAACGGACCATTTAATATTCAAATTGATCCTATAGTTAATGCGAGAAATATTCGTAGACAAATTAGATCAGGTGTAACAACTTCTGTAGTAGAAGAATTTTCTGAATCAAGAGCAGATAGAATTGTATCAACAAATATGGCTCAATCAATGAGAGCTAGAGATCTTACTATCACGGGTTCGAACTTTAAACCAAATACACCTTACTTTGTTTTCTTTGATGGTATAGATGTTAATGATCATGTAACACCAGCATCAGCTACATATGGTATGGGTGGTGCGACAGCTAAAGGAACAAAAATACGATCAGATAATTTAGGTGATATATCAGCTACATTTAGTATACCAAATACAGACAGACTAAGTTTTACAACAGGTACTAAAACATTAAAAATTACTTCCGACTCAACAGGTGCAGCTTCTTTATCTGAAGGTCAAGCACAGTACGCAGCGAACGGTGAAATAAGAGTACTACAAGAAGAAATTACTTCTACTAGAAATGGTAGAGTAGTTGTTGATGAATTAAGTGAAACAAGAAATGTAGCTAGAGAAGTAAGACAACAAGTAAGATGGGTAGACCCACTAGCACAATCATTCTTAGTAGATAGGAAAGGTGGAATATTTGTGTCTTCAATAGAAGTATACTTTGGTGCTAAAGATACAGCACTACCTGTTTCTATTCAAATTAGACACATGGAAAACGGTATGCCAACTCAGAAGATAGTTCCATTTGGGGAGAAATCATTATCTCCTTCTGCAGTTAATATATCTGCAGATGCTTCTTCATCTACTAAATTCACATTTCCTTCACCTGTATATTTAGAATCAGGTAGAGAATATTGTGCAGTAGTTATGACAAATTCAAATGTATATACTTGTTGGGTTTCAGAAATGGGTCAAAAAGATATTAAAACAAATGACTTTATAGACCAACAACCATACGCCGGTTCACTATTTAAATCACAAAATAATTCAACTTGGACAACAGACCAAATGAAAGATTTAAAGATGACTATTAATAGATGTAAGTTTACTACAGGAACAGCAGCGAATGTAGTATTTGAAAATGATTCTTATAGTGCTGAATCATTACAAAATAATCCAATAGAAACAATTAGTGGTACTAAATGTTTTAGAGTTCATCATTATTCACATGGTAACTATGATGAAAATTTATCGAACATCACTATAGCAGGAGTTGTAGGAGATAGAACAGGTTCAGTATTAGACTTTGCAGATGATACAGTAGAATCTACTTCTGGTAACGATATGACAGATGATTCTCAAACTTTAGTATCTTCTGCTACATCAGGTTCTGGTTCAGGTTTGACAGCAACAATAACTACATCAGGTGATGATTCAACAGCTATTGTTATTACAAACCCTGGTCAAGGTTATGCTGTATCAGATACAGTAACATTCACAAAAGATTCAGAAGCTTTAGTCTTTACAGTAGCTTCAGTTGGAGAGACACTAGGTGGTATTCCAGTATCTTTCATTAACAGAACACATACAGCAGGTACAGCAAACGCTAAAACTACAGCGGGTAACGCTAAGATATTAGCTGATATGGATTCTTATTTAATTACAATACCTAATTCTGTATGGGCTGCTAGGTCAGGTACAGACGGACTTAATTTTCAAAGTGCGACAGAAAGTACAACAGGTGGTGGTGATAGCGTAACTGCTACAGGTAATGTTTACATTGATACAATTCATACAACAATACCTAGTATTGAATTACCAAACACTTCAATCTCAACTAGTTTCTTAGCTACATCAGCTACACAACCTATTGTGTTATCAAGTCCAACTGTTTCATTTACTAGAGATAGTGTATCAAGTACAATTACTTTAAATGATAACAATACATTAACAACACCTAAAATAGTTGCATCTGGTATTAATGAAACTAATGAGATGGGTGGTGCAAAAAGTTTACAATTAACAGCTTCTTTATCATCAACTCAAGATAATGTTTCACCTGTATTAGATGTAGATTCAATGGGAATTATTGGTGTACAAAATAGAATTAATAATGTTGACTCTATATCAGATGTATCACAAGCAACATCTGGAAACTTTGCGAGTGGTACAAATCATGTCACTGCAGCATTTGTACCTTCAACAGAACCAAAAGGAGACAGTAATGCTTCTGTATATTGTACAAAGAAAGTTAGTCTAGATAATCCAGCAAATGCAATTCATATATTGTTTGATGGATACAGAGCTACAGATGGTTCTGGTTTAACACCTGATATTCTTGTATATTACAAAGTACAAGGTCCAGATGTAAATTTACCATTTAACGATTTAGGTTGGATTGAAGCTACAATTAAAAATTCAGTACCAGCTGATGCATCAGACTTTAAAGAATATGTTTATGAAATAGAAGGTTTAGATGACTTCAATAACTTTTCAATTAAAATAGTTTTACAATCAGATAATTCATCTAATGTTCCTTTATTAGAGAACTTTAGAGCAATAGCGTTGAGTACATAATGAATCATATTAAAGTAGAAGGCAATCCACACTTATATAGAGATGAAGAAAGTTTTGCTATCATCAATAAAGATACAAACGCATTATCTAGAGCAAAAAAAGTTAAAGAAAGAATGTTGTCTCAAGATAATGAGATAAATACACTTAAAGAAGAAGTAAATGATATGAAAAATATTTTACTACAGATTAATGAGAGATTAAAATGGCAAGAACAGTAGATACAAGTTCAACTTTTGAAAACTGGAGACAGAACTATAACGATCTAGTAACAGATGTTGGTGCGTTAGGTAATTTAACAACAGGTGATAAGACTAGTCTTGTATCAGCTGTTAACTTCATCATGGACCAGTATTTCTTTTTTCAAGATTTTGATTTTGATGGACAAGACGGTGCTACATCAAATACAGTTTTCTCAGGTAATGATAACGCAGGTAACTCATTAGCATACTCAGCAGGTAAAGTTCTCGTATACAAAAATGGTTTATTATTAAGAAGTGGTACAGATTATACAGCTACAAATGGTACTTCTGTAACACTAGCTTCAAGTGCAAGTAATAGTGATGTAATTCGTATCTCAGCTTTTACAGGTTCATACGAAAATGTATCTAGTAATGAAGGAACAAGTGGTGCAGGACAGTTTATTTTATCTGGTGGTGTTTTACATAATAAAAACACCGGTGGTATTGTACTTAATGGTGATTCATCAATTACAACTACTGTAGATATTGCAAATACAATTCAACTAGCTGGACAAGTATATGTTGATGGTGATCTATACATTAATTCAGTAAGTGGTACAAGAAAAGATATAAGATTTAATGATTCTGATAATTCACATTCAGTTGGTCTAAGAGCTCCGGCTACAATAAGTAGTAATTATTCATTAATATTACCTGATGCAGACGGTTCAAACGGACAATTTTTAAAGACAGACGGAAGTGGTAATTTATCATTCGGAACAGTATCAAGTACAGCACCAGATATTACAATCTCAGCAAATAATTCAACAGATGAAACAGTATTCCCTGTATTTGTAGATGGTGCAACAGGAACACAAGGTTTAGAATCAGATTCAGGATTTACATACAATCCAAGTTCGGGTGTATTGACAGCAACACAATTTACAGGAGCATTAAGTGGTAATGCTACAACAGCTACAACATTAGCATCAAATAGAAACTTTAGTATTACAGGTGATGTTACAGCTTCAGCAGTAGCTTTCAATGGTTCTGGAAATGTAGCTCTTTCAGCATCATTAGCAGCAGATTCTGTTGACTCAGCTGAGATAGCAGACGGTGCTATTGATACAGTTCATATAGCAGACGGTAATGTCACATTAGCGAAGATGGCAGCAAATAGTATTGATTCAGACCAATATGTAGACGGTAGTATTGATACAATTCATATATCAGACAATGCTATCAATGCAGCAAAGTTAAATATATCAGGAAACGGAAGTTCAGGTCAAGCAATATTATCTGATGGAGATGGTTCTTTCTCATATGGTTCTAGTGGTAAGACTACAGAAGAAATACAAGATATTGTCGGAGCTATGTTCACAAGTAATACTGAAACAAGGATTAGTGCAACTTACG
>Ga0114933_10001061_pt1 | contig 31562 bp, 26 predicted proteins | sample 4SBtaG_FD_89691 | JGI IMG/M metagenome (GOLD analysis project Ga0114933, IMG submission 89691) | Deep subsurface microbial communities from Kolumbo volcano to uncover new lineages of life (NeLLi) - 4SBTROV12_W25 metaG | ecosystem: Environmental > Aquatic > Marine > Volcanic | place: Kolumbo... | reverse complement strand
GAGGCCAAGGAAGCCCGCACCAACGTGCTGATCGGCACCACCGTCGGCCTCGGAGTGCTCAGCGCCGTGCTGGCGATCTTCACGGACTGGGGCACCGGTCCCGAGCCGAGCCCCAGCGTGGCGGTTTCGGCCGACGACACGGGCGCCGGAGTTTCGCTCAGCGGCGTCTTCTAGTCGGAGAGCCGGTCGCCGATCTCGGCGTGCAGAGACGCGATCGAGCTCAGGCTCTTGCGGCTGATCCGGCCGACCTTGTCGAGCATCTCGCCCGTCTGGTTGAAGAAGATCTGCAGCCAAACCTGGTCGATGTCGGAGTCGTCGCTGAGGTTCACGAGCTTGGACTCGAGCAGGAAGTCACCGATCGACTCACCCGTCGGCAAGCTCTCGATCTTCGGGAATTTCTGGGTGCGGGCCTTCGCGAGGGCGGCCCGCACGTCTCCGTAGCCGTCGTGCAGCAGATCCAAGTGCTCCTGGATCACCCCAGGGCTTCGGTCCGCGTCGGCATTCAGGCCCCGGAGCGCCTGCGTCACGTCCGCGATACCGCCGTGCAGCTTCTTGGTGAGGAGCTGAATCCGCACGTGAAACCGATAGGCGCGAAGCAGCTTCTTCTCCCAGGTCCCTCCGAGTTCACACGCCATCCGGCGGTGGGCCACGAACACGTCTCGGTCAAAGGACTCGCACCACTCGAAGAAGCGCTCGTTTGCATCGAGCGCCTTGGCGAAGTCGCCGGTGCGAGAGTCCCGAAAGTCACTCAAACGGGCGTCCAGTGAGTCGTCGAAGAGCTCGTCGAGGGCGTCGCGCGCCGAGCCCGGTGCATCTTCGGAGTCGACCTTCATCAGCGGGCGGACCAGCGCGAGCTCTAGATCTCGCTCGTCGTAGACCCCGCGCCACCGGGGATCGAAACTCGTCGCCTGGAGCTCGGCGTCCATGAAGGCTTGCACGTCCTCGGCCGCCTGCGTCTCATGATCGAGCTCGACCTGGTGAAGCGCGGTGACCGCCGCCTGCGTGGCCTCGGGATCGGCGAAAAGACACCACCCCGAGCGCTCATCCCGAACGCTGCGCAAGTAAACGGCCTTGGCGCGCTCCTCCCGATCCGGGTTCGAGGGATGGCTCGACCACATGTTCGGCGCCGCGGCTTCTGCGCCCTCCCCGAAGAGCCGAGTGGCCTCGCCGTCGGGTGCCGTCGGCACCCCGAGCTCCGGATCACCGCCCCGCTCGCGCAGATGCTCCGAGGCCCAGCGCTGATGGAAGAAGTAGTTGTCCGTGTGGTGTCCGTGGTCGCTCGCGTGCAGAAGCTCCGACATCGCGAAGTTGAGTGATTCTTCGGCGAACCCGAGGCGATAGAGCGCCCGGATCAGGGAATCGCTGCCGGTGACCGAGACGGCCACGGAGTCCGCATGAAACTCCATCTCGCGGCTCAATCCCTTGTGCACCAAGACGATCCCAAAGAAGACGAACTTGAGCGCCATGCGGAAGATCCCGACCAGGGCGGTCACGATCCAGCCAGCCCAAGCGATGCGAAGGTCCGTGCGACGCCAAGCGTCGAGCAGGTCGTCCCAACCGTCCCGGCCATAGAGCATGTCATCCATGACCTTGCTGGCGACGTAAACGTAGCTACCGATGCGCATCGAGCTCTGCGAGAAGTGCCCGAACTCGTGGGCCAGCACGGCCTTGAGCTCGTCGAGCGTGAGCGCGTTCACGAGGCCGAGGCCGATGAGCAGGTTCTTGCGCGTGGGCAGGAAGAGGCTGAGGAAGGAGCTGTCATAGAAGACCGCCGCGTTGACCTCCCGGCTCAGGTAGACGCGTCGCGGCCGCGGGGCGTTTGTGTCTTTGCAGAGACGGTCGAGGAAGGCGAAGAGCTCGGGCTCGTCGTCTCTTTGGATTTCGAGCAGAAGAGATCGGTCCATTCGCTGACGCCGGAAGAGGCCTTTCGCGAGGAACACGAAGAGCATCACGCCGATCGCCATGCCTCCGATCCAGAGGATGAGCCCGTAGCGGAACTCGGGCGGCCCCATCAAGAGGATCTGCCAGACCGACCAGCCGGTCGCGTACACCAGCCCGATGTAGAGAAACGCAAAGAGCACGAGGGCGAGGCTGACGCCGAGCACCCGGGCTCGATAGGAGAGGCCCGGGGAGGTCAGACCTGGTGGGACGGCTGTTGGGCCGGCGGGGTAGGTGTGCATGGCGTCGCTCACGGCCGCACGGTAGTGAGCCGCGCGTCGAACGCAAGACGACGTACCCTCTCGCGAAAGTAGTTCTTCCATCGACCCGCCTCGCATGGCGGGTTCTGCGGCATTCCGGCGGCCCTGCGCTATCGTTAGCCGAGACCGTGGCTGAGAACGCTCTCCAGCTCCCCGTCGACCCCTTCAGGCTCGTCGCGCGAATCGCGCACGGCGGCATGGCGACGATCTACGTCGGCACGTCGGACGAGGGGCGGATCGCGGTGAAGCTGCTGCACCCGCACCTGGCGGAGGACGCGCACATCGGCGGCATGTTTCTGCACGAAGCTCAGCTCGCGTCACGGCTGACCCACCCCAACATCGTGCACGTCATCGATCACGGCGAACACCCGGTGCACGGGACCTTCATCGTGATGGAGTACGTCGAGGGTGGGGACCTCTCGACGCTCATCGAGGCCGCCCAGCGGGCCGATCAGGCGTTGCCCATCCCCGAGATACTGCGCATTGGGGTCGATCTCTGCCGGGGTCTGCAGGCGGCCCACACGCTCGACTCGGAGGACGGCTCCCCGCTGAACCTGATCCACCGAGACGTCTCGCCGCACAACCTGCTGCTCGGCACCGACGGGCTCGCCCGCCTCACGGACTTCGGCATCGCCAAGAGCGACGAGCGCTACACGATGACCAGCCCGGGGCAGCTGCGCGGCAAGCTCGCCTACATGGCGCCCGAGCAGCTCGCGCACGAAGACGAGCTGGACGCCCGCGTGGACGTCTTTGCCGCCGGCGTGGTGATCTACGAGGCGCTGACGGGCGTGCGGCTCTTCAAGGCCGAGGACGAAATCTCCACCATCAACAAGGTGCTGCTCGAGCGGGTCGCGCCCCCGTCAGAGCACCGAGCAGAGCTCGCACCGCTGGATGCCGTGATCCTCGAGGCGCTGGCGCGTGAACCCGAAGACCGGTGGCCCAGCGCCGAGGCCTTTGGTGACGCCTTGGAGGAGGCGGCCCCGGCGCTCGGTGGTCTCGCCTCCCGAGGGGCGGTGGAGGCGATGGTCCGGGAGCTCCTCGCGGAACACCTGGCCAAGCGAGCGCTGAAGATCGAGGCCGGGAGCCTGACCAGCTCCGGCATCTTCGTGAGCAACCCCTCGGGGAGCCAGGCCGCAGCCGAGCCGCAGCGGGACGAGCGGAGCCCCTGGCTCTGGGCGATGGTCGCCGTCTTGGTGCTCGCCGCAGGCGGGCTTGGCGCGGCGATCGCCTGGAGCTCGAGAGCGCCGCTCCCCGAGGCCACCGTGTCCCCGATCGCAGCTCCCAGCGCGGTTCACGCGAGCGCCGAGCCGGCCGAGCCGCTCGCGCAAAGCGCTCCTCAGCCGGCAGCTGAGCCCGCTCCGGAAGCGAACCCCAGTCCAGATCCGGCGCCGGGAGCTGAACCGACCGGCCAAGCCACGTCGGCGGCCCCCGAGGAGCCCACGGCCGCGCCCGCCCAACCCGTGGCCCGACGGCGGCGCGCGCGCCCGGCCTCCGAGGCGCCCGTTCGGACAGATCGGCCGGCGCCCGGTGACGATCTCTACCCGAACCCCTTTCGCGATTGAGCGAGCGCCCGGCTCGGGGGTTGTGTCATGTTCCCGGGGTGCGCAGGCCTCCCCACCCAGAGCGCCCATCCGTTCGGAGAACGCCGAGTGTGAAGGCCCTCGGGCGTGTGCGAACGCGAGGGGCTTCCGGGGCGCGCAAGCTGCTCACAGCGCTCCTGCTGAGCGGGGGGCTCGTCGCCTGCGACGTCTATCACCCGGAGGCGTTCGACAATCAGGACGCGGGCCCGGCCTCCGACGGCGGGCGGATGTCCGATTCGGGCCGCATCTGCGAGCTACGACACGCCCCGGCCCGCGTCGCCTCGATGGACGGAGACGGCGAGGAGCTCGTCTACGCCCTACGCGACGTCGTCATCGCGCAGGACGACCCGATCTGGAACGAGCTCGGCTTCGACCTCGATCAGACCTGCTCCGATTCGATGGACAGCGTCACCTGCATCCCGCGGGGTAGCGCGACGCCGCAGCTCGACGGCGCCGGCGGGGTGGACAACTCGGGCGGCCGGGAGTTGCTCGCCACACTGACCCTCGGCAACCCGATGCTCGAGGCCCAGGCGCACGCGATTCAGGACACGGGCGCCAGCGTGATCGTCTTGCGGATCAGCGGCTGGGACGGCGCCGACGACGACTCCCGGGTCACTGCCTCGATCGCGCAGGGCGTGTTCGGCTTCCCGGCGGGCGGCGCCCGAGGAGACACGCTCGCTTGGGATGGAACGGACACCTTTGTGGTCTCGGAGGAGGACTACCTCGACGGGGACCCGGACCGCCCGCTGATCGTTGACGACGCAGCCTACGTGACCGGTCGCCGACTGGTGATGCGTCTGCCGCAGGGGCGGCCGATCTACCTGCCGTGGGAGGGCAATCCGCTCATCCTGCGGCTGACCGACGCCTTTGTGGTGGCCGATCTGAGCGCCGACATGCAGACCGTCACCGACGCGCGCCTGGTCGGACGCTGGGCTCTGCTCGACCTGAGCTCCACGCTCACGCAGCTCGGCGTCTGCCCGGGAACGTCGACCCGCCTGGCGGTCGACATCCTGGTGGCCCGCGTCGCCGACATCCGGAGCGATCCCGGCACCGACGGGTTGGCCCTCGACTGCGACGCGGTCAGCTTCGCGATCGGGTTCCAGGGCAGCCGCGGCGTCTTCGGTGGCACGAGCCCCGCGCCGCCGTTGATGGACCCCTGCGGGACCTAGAGTCCCCACTTCCCCGCCCAGACCCCACCGCGGGTCCGACGCTCTTGCCGATCTTCGTGCGCTTCGGCGCGATCTGCGCTGGGCACGGGTCCTGCGTACCTCGCCGGGGAGGCACAGCCCCGAGGGAGTCGGTCGTTTGAAACCCAACGAGCTCATCGAACACGCACGCTATCTGGAGGCTCGGGGCGACCGCGTCGGCGCCGCCGCGGCGCTGCGACGGGCCGCCGAGGCGCCCAGCCACACCGGTCGGGCGCTCGCACACCTCGGCCGCGTGCAGAGGAAGCGCGGCCGCCCGCACGACGCGCTCTCGACGTACAAAGCCGCTCTCCACCACCTCGAGGCGCCGCGGGAGCTGGCGCGGGTCTACGCAGAGATCGGTCAGCTCTACTACGCGATGCACGAAGATGGGGAGGCCGCGTACTACTTCCGCCGGGCAGCTGGCCTCGACCCGACCCAGGCTCACCACCTGGGATCGGTCTCGAGATCCATCGGGGCCGGGGTCCACCAGCTCGATACGGCGGACATTGACATCATAAGGTTGCAGTAGTCGGAAGAAGTTTCTTCCCGGGGGGACTCACTGTCCCCAGCCCCGCCGCATACTTCTTTCCCGCTTGTCTACCTTACACCCGACCGACAGGTGGCCCGGGCTTTGCTGTTAGGTGCGGTATGCAGTTTCCCGACCTCGGTTGAACCTTTCATCCCCCCCAACCCGATCAACCCTCCGCCGGCTCCGAGAGTGCTGGCACCGCCATGGCGTGATAGCCGTGGTCGATGTGTAGGGTCGTGCCCGTGATGCCGCTCGCCAAAGGACTGCTGAGGAACGCCGCCCCCTGGCCAACTTCCTCAGCGGTCAGCGGCGATGTCAGCGGCGAGGTCTCCTCGTAGTAGTCGATCATCCGGCGGATCACGCCGATCGCGGACGCCGCGCGCGACGCATACGGGCCGGCGCTGATGGCGTTGACCCGGTGACCCCACTTGCGCCCCGCCTCGTAGGCGAGCAGGCGCGTGTCGGACTCGAGGGCTGCCTTCGCAGAGCTCATGCCGCCGCCGTAGCCGGGCACCGCGCCCTGAGCGGCCAGGTAGGAGAGACAGAGAAAGCTGCCACCCTCACGGACGAGGGGCCCGAAGTGGGAGACCAGCGACACGAAGGAGTACGCGCTGGCGCTGACGGCCGAGAGGTAACCCGCTCGGCTCGTCTCGAGCAGAGGGTTCTTCACCTCGGGCCCATTGGCCAGCGAGTGCACCACGACGTCGAAACAGGGCTCGCCGAACTCCTCTTTGAAGAGCTGCGCGGCGCCGGCGATCGTGAAATCGCCCCGGTCGCGGTACCGCTTGCTCGTGCGCACGTCCTCGGGGACCTGGTCGAGCGTGTCGTACATCGCGTCGAACGGAACGATCTTCTCAAACGCCATCTTCGAGCCGTCGGAGAGCGTCAGGGACTTGTCCATCTTGCGACGCAGGAGCGTCTGGAAGATGTTCATGGTCGGCGGCCAGGTGCCGACGCAGACGGTCGCGCCGGCCTCCACCAGGGCCTTCGCTATCGCGAAGCCGAATCCACCGTCGTCGCCGACGCCGGCTACAAATGCGCGCTTGTTCTCGAGGTCGATGCTGAGTCCCATAGGGGGCGAAGGCTCAACTCAATCGGAGGGCGGGTCAAGCCGACCCTCTTCGGTCGCGTATCCCTGCTCGATCCAGTGGTAGACCCCCTCGTCGAGCACGGCGGTGTTCTCGAAGCCCGCCTCGCGGAGCGCGTCGATCACCTCGCCACTCGCGGCGTGCGGGCAACCGCAGTAGGCGACGATCCAGGTTCCATCGCGAGGCAGACGCTCGATGATCGGCTCGATGTCGTAGTACGGGACCGGCAGCGCTCCGGGCAGCCGCTCGATGAGCCAATCGCTCGTCGGTCGTGCGTCGAGCAAGATGAGTCGGCTCTCAGCGGCGACGGCGTCCCGAACCTGCTCTGCCGAGACAAAGCGCTCCTCACGAAGCGTGAACGCCGGCGTCGGGCCGCTTTCGTACCGCAGCACCTGCATGTGCTCGAGCGACGGCGGCGCCATGTGCTCGGGAACGACATCGCCACCGCTCTCGAACCGCCGCAGGAAGACCACGATGTCGTCGATCGCGCTCTCCTCCAGTCGACCCGAGAAGGCGGGCATCGGCGTCTCCGAGCGCCCGTGGCGAATCGCGTGCCCGAGGAAGGCGTCGTTCGCGCGGGAGAGGAAGGTCCACCGGTTCAGGCTCTGCGCAGCGTCCCCACCTTGCCCGAGCTGCCCGTGGCAGGAAGCGCAGTGCTCCCCGTAGGCGACGGCGCCCCGCTCCGGATCGCCCTCGGCGGGCGCGTCACTCAGCTCGAGCGACGGCTCGGTTTGCCAACCCCGGATGAAGGCGACCAGGGCGTCGATCTGCTCGTATTCGAGCGGACCGCCAAAGTCGCTCGAGTACCCCGCCATCGCCGTGTGGCCGCGTCCACGAGCGATGGCCATCGCGAAGAAGTCATCGGTGGCGGTCGCCAGGAGCCCCTGACCGCGCAACCGGGTGGCGTTGTCCGCGGCATACCCCTCACCGCTCTCGCCGTGGCAGAGCTGACAGTACTGAGCGTAGAGCGCCGCGCCCTCTCCCGTGGCGACGGGAGGGTTCTGGGGGGTCTCTGGGTTGGCTTGCGAGCCGCCGCAGCCGACCACGAACAAGGCCACGAGCACATGCTTCATGGCCGGACCCTAGCAGCAACCGTTTCCGGCGGCGGCCCGACGCCGTCGCGCCCACAAGAGCGCCGAAGCCAGGAACGCGAGGCCGGGCCAGCCGAAGGCCGCGCTCCGAGATGTGGCGCAGCCATTGGTCACGCGGCCGCCCTCGGGTGCGGTGCCGAAGGGGGGGACCATCCGGGCGTAGGGCACGGTCCGGTCCCCGCTCGCGTCGAGGCCGTTGTCGCCGAGCACGACACTCGCGTTGATCCAGAGGGGACCGGCGCTCGTCTCGGGCGCGACCCAGGTCGCCCGGAGCTGCTCCGCTCCGCACGCGTCGACCCCAGCGACCTCACGGTTGGTCCACGGCGCGCCGGGCGGACCGGTCAGGGTCACGATGTGGGCCGCCAGGACGTCGGGGTCTGTGGGGTCGGCCTTCACACATCGATCCGCGTCGGTCTGTGCGCTGACGGGGACGAGCTCCAGGTCCCCGACCCCTTCGCCCGCCGCATCGACGAACTCGAGCGTCGCCGCCCAGGACGAGGGCCCGGTGATCAAGATCTCGTAGGTGTCGCCGCCGATGTAGCCATCCTCGAAGGGGTCGGGCGTGATCTCGACCTCGACCTCGGCCACGTCCTGCACACCGCCGAAGTGGCAGACGGCGCAGCTGAACCCGTCCGAGATCGACCCCGTGAAATAGCGCCCATCTCCGCCTCCGTGGGTCGGCTCGACCGGCGGATCCTCCGGCGGATCAGCCGCCACGCCCAGCACCGGCGCCCCAAAGGAGTCGAAGGTGTCGAAGGCGGCGGCCGAGCTGGGCACGAGCCCGAGCGCCAACGTCAGAGCCAGTGCGCGACGGCTCACGGGCCCCCCGACGAGAAAACCGCCGCGGTCTGCGCCCACTCGAGCAGGGCCACGTAGCCCGGGCTCTCGGTCGAGCGGTAGACGTCCTGGCCATGCTCATCGACCCCCATGTGAGGCGCGCCGCCCCGGTCCACCTCGAGGGGCTTGCGGAGCAAAAGCGAGTCCTCCGCCCGGGTCGCGGATGCGAGCATCGACCGCGTGCGCTCGAAGCTCGCCGCCATCTCCTCGTCGGTGACCGGATCGTCGATACGCCGCTCGAAATCGAGGCGAGCCCGCCCTGGCCCGTAGACCCGGAAGAAGCGCTCCGAGTTTCCGTGGCAGTCCGGAAAGCCGCAGTCACGCATCAAGACCGGGTAGACCTCCGTGTCGAAGGTCGCCCGATTGGGCGTGGGCGGCCCTGCGGGTGGGGTCTCGAAGGCGCACCCCACCATCAAAAGAGCAAACGGCAGCACTCGATGCATCAAGCCGAGCCAGCTCTTGCACTCCCTGGGCCGTTTGGATTCGTACGGGCGAAACATCGATCTCAAGTGCGGCGGTGGGAATCCAGAGCGCTCCATGCTCCCGGGTCCGAGCGCCTCGCATTCTACACGCGGGCGCGCGCGGCGCTTTCTCGTTGTGCCCGTTCGGCTGGGGTCGGAAATCCCCAGTGTGAGGAAACGCGCCATTTTGGCTCGGAGGGCCGAAAGTCCCCAGAAACAGGGGCCCAATGGAATCTGGAATGCTCCACGCTCCCGCGTGCGGGGTTCCGCGCGCCCACCGAGTGTGTCCTGCCAGAGCACAGTGTCAGCGATCTGCGTTGGCACGCGAATTGATAGAGATCACGTACGATGCGCGAGAACATGTCATGGCCGGCTCCCCTCCTCATCCTCTCCACCGTTTTTGCGCTGGGTTGCCAGGCCGCGATCATCCGCGCCCCCGGCGTGATCGACGAAGAGGAGCCGGCGGAGATCAACGACCCGGCGTCGTTCTTCACCGCTGAGGTCGAGCCCATCCTCGCGGCCAACTGCGCCGGCTGCCACGAGGACGACGCCGCCTCCCGGGGCGCCGTCTTCCTGAACCCGGCCAGCTACTACGCGTCGGTCCGCAACTACGACGGGCTCATCGTGCCTGGCGACGCGGCGGCGAGCGAGCTGATCACCAAGGGTGAGCATCGGGGCCCGGCCCTGAGCGCCAACGACGTCACCACGGTCCGGCGCTGGATCGACGCCGAGGGCGCCACGATGGTTCCCCCGCCGGAGGAGCCCCCGGTCGAGACCTCTGTCACCACGACCCCCTTTCCGGTGGAAGAGGGTGAGAACCGGATCCCGATGGCCGAGGTCGGGCTTCCCGGCGCCGAGTTGGTGTTCACCGCCATGCGCATCAACAGCGGCGCGAACATGCTGCTCACGAACCTCGAGTTCGTCGCCGGCGCCGGTGGCCTGTCCATCTCCCATCCCCGCTTTGTCATCCACGACGACGAGGACGTGAGCGCTCAGCGCCTCGACGCGGACACCTTCGCCGACGTCACGCTCCGGGTCGACCCGGGCATGGCGGGCACGCTCGCGAGCACCCACGCCATCGCGCCCTTCCCGGCGATGGGCTCGATCTCGGTCCGCTTCGACAGCGTGGAAGAGCCCATCAGCATGTAAGGAACACGCGGGGCCGAGCCGTGCACACGCGATGTACCCGAGCCGCTCGCAGCGGGTCTTCCGCGGCCACCTAGCCCATTGGCCCCCGAGTTGCAGCGTCGTACGCTCATGAACATGAGCGAATGGCACAGCCGAGACTCCCGCGATGAGCGATGCAAGGTGCTCATCGAGCGTTGCGGGTACGCCGCCGCCGCGTTGACCATCATCCCCATCCCCGGCAGCGAGATCATCGGGGTGATGCCCCTGCACGTCGGCATGGTGATCGGGGTAGGCGAGGAGTACGGCAAGACGCTCACGCGCGACTCGGCCGTCGCGCTGATCTCCAGGATCGGCGCGACCGTCGGCCTCTCCTTGGTGGGCTCGCGGATCGCGATGACGGCAGGCAAGTTCATCCTGCCCGGGCTTGGCGGGCTCGTCGCGGCGCCGTTCATGTTTGCCTCGACGCTCGCGATCGGCACGGTCGCCCGGCTGCACTTCGCGAGCGACGGCGACCTCAGCGATCGCGAAATCAAGCGAGCCTACGAGCGTGAGGTGAAGCGGGCGAAGTCGACCTTTGATCCCGCCCGCGCGAGGTCCAAGGAGGCCACGAGCCAGGCCGAGGCGGCGGCGAGCGCGGCCGACGCACCGGCGGACCCCTCTGAGGCGTCGCCGAAAGAGGCGGCTCCGAGCGTCGACGAGCTCGCAGACCGCCTCGCCAAGCTCGACGGACTGCGCGAAAAGGGCCTCGTGAGCGACGAAGAATACGAGCGCACGAAAGCGCGCATTCTCGACAGTCTTTGAACAGGTCGGCGCGGGCGCCGTCGAACGATTAGAGTCACGACGTGCAGCGCAAAGGATGGATAGTGGCAGCCGGTGCCTTGCTCCTGATCGGAGTGGGCCTCTACTTCGCCGGAGGATCGGATACGCCGCCCGCTGGCGCCGTGCCGCACGTCCCGGCACCCACGGAGGGACCGAGCGGCGTGGACGTCACGGGCGATCGGGGCGGCCCCGGCGGCGCGACCACGGGCTCGCGGCGCAGCGCAGGCGCTGACGGCGGCGTGGCCGTCGCACGGATCGCCCCGAGGGTCGATGACCCGGACGCGCCCCGCACCGGACCCACCGGCGTGCCCACCAGCCGAGGCCTGCCGCGGGCAGACCCGGACGAGAACCGCAGCTCGGGATGGCGTCTCGGACAGGCGAGGCGTCGCGTGGCGATCCTCGAGGGCCGTGTGGACCTCTACCAGTCCGCGGTCGACCGGCTCGTCGCGGAAGGCCGCAACGACGTCGCCGAACGTCAGCGAGCCGTGATCGAGCGCGTTCGGGGTCGGATCACGGATTTTCGCGCCCAGGAGGCCGAGCTGCTCGAGCAGGCCGAAGCCGACGGCACGATGAATGACGTCGACCAGGGCTACGAAGAAGGCGAGCAGGAAAACCGCCAACCCGTCGTCGGTGGGGGCGTCGCGCCGCGCTGAAGTTCCGGGTAACCGGCCCCGCTTGCGGACGTATGGAGAGCGCCCTAGGTCGGAGGAGCGTCCATGTCGCAGTACTTCGCCGGTAACGCTCGAAACCGCTACCTTACGGCGGTCCCCATGCGAGAAGAGCCCAAGCGCTTCAAAGATCTCGAGGCCGCCATCGACGGCGTCGTAGCGAGCTACGACGAGGGCCGAGAGATCGACAACCTCCAGAGCGCCGCGCTGCCCAACCGGCGAGCGGTCATCGAGGCGTTCCACCACATCGAGTACGCGCTCATGATGGGCTTCTACAGCCCGCGCTCGCTGAACCGAGACAACCTGCGACACAGCGTGGCGGAGCACATGTACTCCGCTCACGAGCTGCTCGTGGAGCAGATCGAGCGGGCACTGAACTACGAGCACTGGATGGGGCGCGCAGCGAGGCCTGAGCCGCCCGGCTCCGGCGAGGAGCTGGTGCTCGAGCTCTTCTGCGAGATCCCGGAGCTGCGCCGTAAACTCAACCTCGATGTGAACGCCGCCTTCCACGGCGACCCGGCGGCGAAGAGCATCGAAGAGATCGTCTTCAGCTACCCCTCGATCAAGGCGATCACCGCGTACCGCGTTGCCCACAAGCTTCGAGAACTCGGCGTGCCCATGATCCCGAGGATCATCACCGAACACGCCCACGCCCAGTCCGGGATCGACATCAACCCGGGCGCGAAGATCGGTGAGCGCTTCTTCATCGACCACGGCACGGGCGTGGTCATCGGAGAGACGGCCGTCATCGGCAACGACGTGAAGCTCTACCAGGGCGTGACGCTCGGCGCGCTCAGCGTCACCAAGCCAGCTTACGACGGCGAGCAGCGGCACCCGACCCTGGAAGACGACGTCACGATCTACTCAGGCGCCACCATCCTCGGCGGCGACACGGTCATCGGGGAGGGCTCGGTGGTCGGCGGCAACGTCTGGCTCGTCAAGTCCGTGCCGGCGGGGTCCAAGGTCTTCGGACGCCCCCGCAACTCGGAGTCGCCGCCTCCGGACGCCTGATCGCTTCGGACACGGCGTCGCTCAGCACAGAGCGGCGCTCAGCACACGGTGGCGCTCAGCACGCAGCCTCGCTGGGCCTCGCTCAGAACTGGTACTGAGCCCTCAGGATCCCGTACCGCTCGACGTCGTTCATGTCCTCCTCGAAGCCGCTGCTCAGGAAAGCGTGCGACTCGCGGTACATGAGCTGGACCGAGATCTCCGGGATCACCTGCAAGCGGATGTGCGCCTCGGCGCCAACGTGGAAGCCGTCGCTGACCATGCCGTCTTGGGTGAGCTCGTCGCTGAGATTCAGCATGTGCCCGATCTCGGGGACCAGGCCGATCGAGAGCGGGGTGTCGGCGACGTTGAAGAAGAGCCCGACGCGCGCGTAGAGCCCGTGCAACGTGTAGTCCGGGATCGAAACCCGGATCTCGCTGTCGAGCATGCGAAAGCCCCAGCCCGCCTCGAGCAGGAGCTGCGTCGGCTTGTCACCGGGGGCGAGCGGGATGTCTGTGCGCAGCCCGATCGAGAGATGGTGGGAGCGCATGTCGGTCGTGCGCGTCGTGCCGTCGGCGAGCTGGTCTTCGCCGAGCAGGCCCACCGAGCTCGTGTAGCGGACCGAGAGGGCGACGCGCAGATGCTCGCCAGGCTCGGGTCGTACGTAGCCGAGGATCTGCCCTTGCACGGCGGGGAAAGGCACCGTCGCCAGACGGGCCGGACCGGCCATCGTCGGGATCGTGCTCTGCCGTTGCGCGATGCCCGCGCCGAGCGCGAGCGAGAATCCCCACTGTCGGTTGTCGGCGGCGGAGCTTCCGCCGCTCTCGCCCGATGACGACTCCTCGGGCTCTTCAGCCGCCGCCTCATTGGCGGCGTCCTCCTGAGCTCCCCAGTCGACCGGCGGGGGGAGCCCGCCGTCACCGGTGGCCGCCGGTGGCTCGTCACCCCCACCCTCGGTGGGGGGCGGAGCCGCGGCCCCAGCGTTCCCACCGGCGGCGGCGTCCAGGTCTCGCAAGATGCCGTGCTGGCTCGCCGCCCTCAGGTGCTGTCCGCGCAGCCCGTGGTTCCGTCGCGTGACCAGCTCTCCGGTCTGGCCGCTGAAGTAGCGCAGCGTGAGCACGCGCCGACGGTGGTGGCCGCCGTATCCCGCGACCACGATGACGCTCGCGCCCTGCTGGGTTGCGATGGTGCGGATGGCACGGATGTTACTCGGGTAGAGGTCGCGCGCGCTGGCGGCGCGAGCGTAGGTCTCGTACGAGACGAGCACGCTGCGGGTCGCCAGGAGCCGCTCGACGGTGCGCCGGATCCGCGCGGGCACGCTGCCGGCCGGCACGAAGAGCACACGGTGCCCTCCTTGCGCCGACGCAAAGGTCGGCATGGCGAGGAGGAGCGCGGTCGCAAGGAGCAGGTGACGCATTCGTCGGTGATCGTCCCGGGCTTAGAGCAGGCCGCGGATCTCGCGCTCGAGCGCGGCCGCGTCCCCATCACGGTACCCCGTGTGGACGAAACGGACCACGCCTTGTCGATCCACGATGTACGTGCTCGGCATCGTGGGCGGACGATAGCGGTTCGCGATCGAGTGATCTGCGTCGAGCAGGCTGGGGAAGCTCACCCGATTCTGCGTCATGAACGTTCGCGCGTTGTTCTCCGCACGGTCTTCGCTCACGCCGATCACGACGAGGCCCTGACCGCGGTAGCGCTGGTAGATGCGCTCGAGCGCCGGCACCGCGTCAGCGCACGGCTCACACCAGCTCGCCCAGAAGTCCACGACGACGACGCTGCCGCGGTGACTCGCGAGGTTCACCGTCGCGTTGCTGCCCATTGCGCGTCCCTGAATCCCGGGAGCCGCGGCCCCAGAGTCCAGCGCGGCGACGTACGACGCGATGAAGAGTGCCGCGGTCGCCGCGGTGAGTCCGATCATCCAACTTCCAGCTCGGTCCATGTGTACTCCCTGAGCAACAGTCGTGCCCAGCCCCGACGGGCCGTCCGATCCGAGGAACCCCCACTGATCCTCTGCGGTACGTGGGGACAAGGCGCCCGAGTGAGGTCACCACACCCCGGAGGATCCGGAACCCAGAGCGCTCGACGGGGGAACATGGGGCGCTCCTGACCCCGCCAAAGGGGTACTCTCGGGGGGATCACGATGGGCACGATTCATGCGCTGAGTGTGACCCAACCTGAGGACCAACATGCTCCCACGACACTCCATATGGGCTATCTCGAGCCTCCTCGTCGTACTTGGCGGCTGCGCGCCATCTGCGTTTGACGACCTCGACGGATCCGTTCCGCCGGTGGATTGCAACGCCTACGACTATAGAGGCACCACATACGACTGCAGCGCACTCGACCGATGCACGGAGACCGATCTCGTGTATCGGCTCGCGTGCTGTGAGTGCGACGTGTCGCTGTGCAACCCGGACCCGACCTGCGAGGACACCCCTCCTCCCAGACCGGAAGGGCCGGCCGAGAGCTGCATGCAGTGTCACAACGGCTCCGATCGGAATGACTATGCCGGCGACGGCATGAGCAATCCGCACCCCTTCCCGGGTGAGCCGAACATCCTCTGCACCACCTGCCACGGCGGGGACGGGGACGGAGTCGGGCGTCTCGGCAGCCACGTGCCGCCGCCGCCGGAGATCGGGGACGAAGCCAACCTGGCGCTCAACCCCGAGTCCTACTTCAACTACCTGACGCTCGCGAGCATCGACCTGATCCCCGACTACACGGTGGACGGCGTGACCTACACGGCTCTCGAGTGGCTCCAGTTCACCAACCCTGGTGACCTGCGGGTCGTGACGCAGGGCGACGGGTGCGGAACCCCTGGCTGCCACGCGGGCGAACACGCGGACTGGGCCCAGAACAACGTGATCGGCAACGCGGTCGGCATGTTCTCGGGAGCCGCCTACACCGCGGGCATCGAGAACCACATCCCGACGCAGTCGGAGCTCTGGGAAGACACGGCCGGCAACTGGGGCTGGCGCGACGACACCGACCCCGATTGGTCGGGAGCGACGGACGAGCTCGGCAGCGTCGGTCGGATCGACGCGCTGCCGGAGCGAGCGGTCTACGGAGACCGCTCGGGCATCTACGACAACCCCATCTACGACGCGACGCAGTTCAACAACTACGTGTACGACGGCACCGTGCGAGGCTTCGCGGCCAACCGCGTCGTCGAGGGCTCTCCTCTGGAGCACACCTTCTTCGAAGCCGTCGGCATCACGTGCGGTGACTGTCACCTCGGGAGCCGAGGCGCGAACAACCGTTACGGCGACTTCCGCTCCAGCGGCTGCACCGCCTGCCACATGGAGTATTCGACGGACGGGCGCAGCCGCAGCACCGACCCGAACGTCAACCACACCGAGCCCGCAGACCCTGACAACATCCAGGCACCGGAGCGCTCACACATCGACAGCCACCAGATCCGCAACGTCGCCAAGACGCTGCCGAGTGGTGCGTTCGTGCGAGGCATCTCGGACTACGCGTGCGCCGGCTGCCACCAGGGCTCCAACCGCACCGTCATGCAGTTCTGGGGCATCCGCCTCGACCAGAACGCCGACGTCGCCAACAACAACCAGTACCCGGCGAACCCGGTCACCTTCCAGAACACCGCGGCCGACGACCGGTTGTTCGACCCTGCGGTCGGCAACAACACGTTCAACGGCCGAAACGCGGACCAGTACCTGCTCGTCGAGGACTACGACGGCGACAACCGCGACGACACACCGGCGGACATCCACCACGAGGCCGGCATGGGCTGCATCGACTGCCACGGCAGCCGTGACGTCCATGGTGGCACCCGCGGCGATGACAGCAGCGGCCGGATCATCAGCCGCATGGACCAGAGCGTGCAAATCGAGTGTCAGTCCTGCCACGGCGGGGTGAGTTCGTACGCAGCGACCATTCCGTGCAACACGTACGCCGGCAACACCGGAGACTGCGCGCTGGACCGATCGGGCAACCCGCTCCGGCACGTCACCCAGGACCCCGAGGGGAACTTCTTCCTCATCAGCCGTCTCAACGGCAGTCGCCACTACGTCCCGCAGACGCGGGACGTCACCGTCGACAACGGCATCCGCAACCCGCTGACCCGCGAAGCCATTTTCAACCCGCTGGCTTCCTACGCCATGGGTCGAGCGGACGGCAGCCCCACCACCGGCACGGGTCCGCTTCAGGGTGATCCGGCGCTCGTGACCACGGGCTTCAGCCACACCGACCGCATGGACTGTGCATCCTGTCACTCGAGCTGGACGAACAACTGCATCGGCTGTCACCTCGCCAACGAGTACAACGACGACCCTGCGCAGTTCTTCTTCAGCAACCTGACAGGCGAACGCATCGTGCAGGACCAGGCCGCGGCGGACTTCACCTACATCACACCGGTGCCCTTCTACCTCGGCGTGAACAGCCGCGGTCAGATCTCGCAGACCCAGGCGGGCATCCAGATGTTCTACCGCTACATCGACTTCAACGGAGTCGAATCAGACGTCTTCATGTTCACCGATCGCAACGGCAACGGGAACAACCCGAATGACCTCGGACGCGACGCTCACCCGGCCGGTAGCGTCGAGTTCATGATGCCGCACTCCATCCGCGGACGCGTCGACGCCTCGAACGAGGGCCCGCGCTACTGCGTCGCCTGCCACCTCACGCAAAACTCCATCGACACGTTCGGGGCCGGCTACGACCAGTTCCGCGCGGACATGGACAACCGCAACTACAACAACCTGGACTTCAACCTGCTCCAGGAGCACATCGGTCAGAACCCGGGCAACCAGCTCGATTCTCCGTACTGGGTGCACATGGTCGCGGGCCTCGGCTCAGGGCTCTTCCTCTTCGACGACACGGGCTGCCCGGAGAACCCGCTCGACGACTTCGCCGGGCGCCAGTACTGCCCCGACGGAGCACCGGCGGACAACTTCGATGCCAACGACGTGACCTACAACCTCGACGGAATCGTCGAACCCACCGGCGTCTCGAACGTCAGCAGCTCTCACCCGGCACAGGATCCCGCGCGCGTCGCAGGGCTCCGCACCGGCTCCCTCAACAGCGGCATGTCCGGGCCTCTCGGGGTCGACCTGCTGCAGTTGCTCGCCGATCCGAACTTGGGCATCGTGCTCGACAGCTGGATCGATGCTGACGGCCAAGCCCAGGGCAACGCCGCGGCATACGTCGACCGCTGAACCCAAAAGACGGCTACCCTAGGCCCGGGCTGAACATGCGCTGCACCAACGCCCGGACCTACGCCGTCTCCAACGCCACGAACAACGCAGGGGCCACCACGGGTGTGGCCATCGTCGCCCTCCTCGCTGTGCTCGGCACCGCTTGGGGGGCGTCGGCACAGGAGGACGAGGACTCGGAGGTGTTCTCCTCCGTGGAGGCCGGCGCATCCATCTTCGTGCGGGGAGACACCGACCGGACGGTCGTCATCTCGCCCCGTGCGAGCACCAGCGTCACCCTCGCCGACGAGCGAACGACCGTGCGCGGCGCCTACATGGCGGACATCTGGACGAGCGCGTCGATCGACATCCGGACCGCGGCCAGCGTGCGTCGGCCCCGGCAAGCGGGCGAGGGCGAAGGCACGCCTGCACGCAGCATCACCGAGCAGCGCGATCAGATCGACGTTTCGGCTCAGCACGAGTTCGACGACGTCACGATCGGAGCGAGCTACTACTTCAGCGGCGAGCACGACTACTGGTCCCACGGCTTCGGTCTGCGCTCGGTGCAGGAGCTCTTCGGCGGCAGCACCACGTTCGAGGAGAGCGCTCGATTCATCCACGACACGGTCGGGCGAGCGGGCGACCCGAACTTCTCGCGTCCGCTGGAGTCGGCCGGACTGCGGCTCGTGTTCACCCAGATCCTCAATCCCGAGGCGATCCTTCAAGTCGTCTACGACGGAACGTACCGGACGGGCTTTCAGTCGAGCCCATACCGCTTCGTGGGCCTCGGCGGTGACGGCCAATGCGCCGGGACCGCGACCCTATGTATCCCGGAGGTGCACCCGAACGAGCGGGTGAGAAGCGCCTTCGTCTTGCGGGCCAGGTTCGCGTTTGGCGAAGCCGCGTCAGCCGGCCTCGGCTATCGCTTCTACATCGACGACTGGGGCGTCTCTTCCCATACGGCGACCGCCCAGATCGCGTGGATCCCTGCGCGACAACAGATCATCACGCTGCGGTACCGCTTCTACACGCAGACCGCCGCCGGCTTCTATCACTCCACGTATCCGGAGCTGAACCCCGCCAACCCGGTCCGTTTTGTCACGCGAGACCGCGAGCTCAGCCCCACCTTCAGCAACCGCCTGGCGATCAGCTACCAGGGCACCGCTCGCCTGACCGAGGACGCATCGATGAAGCTGGCCTTGGCGGTCGGCGGGACCGCCTTCGTGTATCCCGACTTCGTTGGCCTCGAAGAGGTCTACGCCGTCGACGCCACCTTCTCCGTCACCCTGGAGCTCTGAGCATGCGCCTCGTCACCGCCACCGTACTCCTCATCGCCCTCGGCCTCGGCGGCTGCGTCACCATCCAGCCCTGGGAGCGGGGCCGACTCGCCCAGCCGGACATGCAATTCGGCGGTGCGGAAGAGCTCGCCGCGGCCGAAGCGCACGCCACCGAAGTACGCGAAGGCTCAGCCGGTGGCTTCGACGCGGCAGGCGGCGGCTGCGGCTGCAACTGAACAGATCGACCAAGCACGGTTGATTGTCAACAAGTCAACAAGTCAACACTACGTCCCCTGGTCATGGGGACGTAGTGTTGACTTGTTGACTTGTGGCTCAGTTGGGCCGCGCTCTGAGGACCTCCATCGAGCCTTGGGCGGTGCGCAATACGCCTTCGAGGTGCTCGGGGCGAACGACGAGCAGCAGGGGCGCTCGGTCGGGACGGAGCCAACGCTGCGCGGCCGCTTCGACCCGGTCGGGCTCGAGCTCCGTGATCTCTTCGAGGAGGCGATCGAAGGCGCTCGGGTCCTGACCCGCCTGAACCCTCCGAGCGATGGCGATGGCAAGGCCACCCGAGGAGTCGAGGTGGGCGAGGAGCGAGTGCCGCGCGCGGGTCTGGGCGAGTCGAAGCTCAGCCGGAAGGATGCCGACGCCCTGCCCACGTACGCGGTGGATCTCCTGAATCATGCCGGCGAGCACCGAGCGCGTGTACGCGGGGTCAACGGAGGTCTCCATCTCGATGGCGCCTTCGGTGGCGCTCGCGCCGTACCTGGCGTGGAAGCCGTAGCTGGCGCCGCTGCCTTCTCGGACCGCGAGGTTGAGTCTGGAGGCGAACATGCCCCCCAAGATCTGCTCCAACACGAGGAAGGACGGGTAGTCCTCGTGCGTGAAGGGCGGCGCGCGCTCGAGCAGGCGAAGGTAGGCCCGCAAGGACGGTCGGACGATCACGCGGCCCCGCGGCCCGTCAGGACCGCGGTAGCGCGGCCCGTTCAGCACGGGGACCGACGCGTGGGCCGGCCACGTGCCGAAGGTCTCGTCGATCTGCGTAATCAGCGAGACGAGGTCGAGGTCACCGGAGACGACGATCGCCGCGCGACTCGGGTCGAGCAAGTCCGCGTGACGAGCGCGGAGCGCCGCCGGGTTCATGCTCCGCATGATCGGCAACTGCTCACTCAGAGAGACCGCCCGAGGATCGCCCGACGCGTAGAGCAGAGCCGGGGCGCCGTCATCGAGCATGCCCGCCGAACCGCTCAACTCCAGCTCGGTTCGATCGACCATCGACTCGACGCGCTGCGCGAGATCGCGGGCCCGAAACGCGGGCCGCCGCAAGGCTTCGTGCAGGGAGCCGACAAACGCCGGGACCTCCTCGGCCGGCATCCGGTCGCGCACGATGAGCCCCGATGCGCCCACCTCCAGGTTCGGCGAGAAACCGCGCCGCGTCAGGAGGTCGTCGACGACCCCTTCCTCGGTCGAAGTCGCTCTCATGATCATGCGCGACATCCAGGAGGTGACCAGCCCCGGGACCCGCTCGTCCCAGTGGGGGGTAGCCCAGCTGACGAAGACCACCGACGCTACGCCGTTCGATGCGCCCCGCGCGAGCACGATACGAAATCCGTTCGGCAACACTTGTTGCACCAGGCGAAGCTGAACGGGATCGCTCGGCCACGCCTCGGTCGGTGCCTCCGGCAACGCAGTCGCCGAGGTCGCGACGAGCGGAAGACGCGGAGGCGGGATGGGCGCCCGATAGGTGCACGCCGAAACCAAAGCGACGAGCAGCGATGCGCAGAGGCAGCTCGGCCGAGGCGCCACGAGTTTGCTGAGACCGCCGGCGGCTCTCGAAGCTCGGACGGAACCACTCATCGCGCCTCGACCGGAGGCCGCCCCTCGTCAGAGATGATCTCCGCGCGCGGGGGCGCGCTGCGGTCGGCCCGTGAGGTCAGCACGAGGCGACGTTCTCGAGGCAGCCATCGCTCCATCACCGCCCGGACGTCGCTCGCGTCGACCCCGAGGTAGCGGTCACGCTCGTGCGTGAGCGTCGGCACGTAATCCTCTCGCATCGCCGCGAGCAGGCTGAAGCGTGCCCCGAGATCCTCTACGTCGAGCCGCTGACGACGGGCCCAGACGTGCCGGGCTCGATCCACATCAGCGTCTGAGAAGGGATGCGCCCGCACCTCCTCGAGCGCGCCATCGATGGCACTCAAACACTCCTCGACGGTGTGACCGCGGGCGGGTACGGCGGCTACGACAAAGACCGACGCGTGATCGTGACTGTATTGCCGCGCGTTCATCTCGAGTGCGATGCCGGAATCCACGAGGGCAGAGAAGAGCGGCGCCTCACGCCGGTCGATGAGCAGCCCGGAGAGCAGGTCGAGCGCGGCGTCACCTTCGTCGAAGAGCGCTGGTGTTGGCCACGCCACCTCGATCTGATCCCGGTCATTCTGAACGCGCACCGTGATGCGGCGCGCCTGCGCGAGCGGCTGCACGGGAGGTGGGTCGGGTCGCTCGACCGAAGGACCGCTTCGCCGGATCGGCCCGAAGTGGCGCTCTATCGAATCACGAACCCGGTCCACATCGAAGCCGCCCACGGCGACCAAGGTCGCGTCATCCGGCCCGTAGTTTCTCTGAAAGAACCACTGCACGTGAGGGAGACGAATCTCTCGAACGTCGTCTTCTCGCTCGACGAAACGCGTGTACGGGTGCCCCTCCGGGAACACGCCTAGGTAGCGCTGCTGATAGACCGTACCGCGCCAGCCGTAGAGGTTCCTCTCCCAACCCTCATGCAAGACGACTTCTCTCTGCCGCTCGAGCCGTGCCTCGCTGAGGCCCGCGAGCATGCGCGCCATGCGGTGGGATTCGATCCAGAGCGCGCGCTGCATCTGCGCCACCGGCAGGATCTCGTAGTAGGTCGTTCGATCGACGCTCGTCACGGCATTGCGAACGACCGCGCCGGCGGCCTCGAGGCGTCGATAGACGTCGACCTCATCGAGCACGTCGGTGCCGCTGAACATCAGGTGCTCGGTCAGGTGCGCCAGGCCCGTCCAGCCCACCGGCACATCGCCCGCTCCGACGTCATAACTCACGCCGACCGCGACGAAGCGCCGCCCGGGGACCGGCTGCAGTACGACGCGCAGGCCATTCTCCAGCGTGAAGCGGACCGGCTCGTCGTCCGCTTGAGCCGCCGCCTGGCCGGACAAGAGCAAGAGAGAGAGCGTCAGGGCCGTCGTTCGCACCGCTCGTCGTACCACGCGACCGCCTCTTGGTAGAGTGTGCGCACCGCCGATGAGCCGAACGCACTACACAACCGAGATCCGCGTCCTGCTCTGTGAGTCGTGCGGGGCGCCGATCCAGACCACACCCCAGGGCGGTCACGTCGCGTGCAGCTACTGCCGAGCACAAAACGTCGTGCGACTTCGGCCGGCCGACAGCGCCTTCGTGCCACCGTCGGCGCCCATCGACGACGCCGAACGGTGGCGGCGCCTTCGCATGCAGGACGGCAAGCCCATGGTGCCGCCCCCGGCGCTGCTCTACCTCGTGCACGGCAGCGGGCTGCATCCCGCGAAGATCGACGAGACCTTTCACATCTATCAGGCGACGCGGCGTGAGGTCACCACGACCCACAGCCCCGAGGCAGCCGAGCGCCTCTACTTCCTCACGCTGATGCTCAACACGCATCTCACCCTGACGCACGACGACTCGCGACGGCGCGCGATCCTCGAGACCTCGCTGGAGACGCTCGGTCTGCCGCGACACCAGCAGGTGGTCCGGTGCATGCTCGCGACGGCGGCCGCCAAGGAAGGCGATCTGGCGTCAGCGGAGCGGTGGATCGCGCCATGCAACCCGATGTCCCAGGAGCTCGAAGCCGACACCGCGTGGCGGTGCGCCCGGGCATTCCTCGACACCGCCCGGGGTGATCCACACGCTGTCATTCACCTGCTCGGCCACTTGGACGACCAGGTGCCCATCGCCGACGCCTGGGATCCCACGGCCGCAGTGTTTCGAGCGAACGCGCTCGAGCGTCTCGGTGACATGCAGGCCGCGGTCACCGCGCTGCGTGCGCGGATGGGCAAAGAGAACCACCACGGCCGCGCAGCGATGCAGAAGGTAATCGAGGCCCACCCTCAGCTTCAGCTCTGCCCGCAGAGCTTCCAGATGGCGCAGGCAGGTCACAGTCAGACCGCGGCGGTCTCCGCTTCGCGAAGCGCAGACGGCGGGATCGGGTCGATCTTCTTCTACCTGGGACTCGCGCTCACGATCGGTGGCCTGTTCCTCTCTCTGGGGATCACCGCCGCCAGCGCCGTGCCCGCACTGATGAGCGGTGACGACATCGGAGCGGTCTTCAGCGGCGCGTTTGCGGGCGGCATCACCGGCATCTCCGTGCTCCCGATCGGCATCATCTTCACCGCCGTCGGCTTCTTTCTTCGCAAGAAGGCAAAGCGCGCCGCGTGGCTCCGGATCAACGGTATCTCGGCCGAGGGGCGGGTCCGCGGTTACAGCGCGACCGGCACGCGGATCAACAACGTGCCCGTCGTGCAGGTCGAGATTGAGGTGCATCACACGAGCGCGGCACCCTACGTCGCGAGCTTGCGGCAGTTGCTCACCCCAAACCTCGCGATCCAGCTGCAACCGGGAGCGACGGTGCCCCTGCGCGTGCATCCGCAGGACCCGGCCGACATCATCCTAGAGACGGCGTAGATCAAGCGCCGAGCGTGGAGCGAGCCGTGCTCCGGCGTGACGAGTTCCCCGTTGCTGCCGCGAGATCTGGGCTGGATCGTACTTTGCTGTAGGTCTCAGCATGGGTTCAGAGCATTCCATGAACATCCTCGCGATCGGCCTCGGCAGGACGGGAGGGCGGCTCGCCGGAGAGCTCGCGCGACACGGTCACGCGGCGCTGGCGATTCACACCTCGGGTCGCGCATTCAGCGAGCAGCAGTACCTCGCCGCCGAGCGCTGCCTTTTCCTCGGGGCTGACCAAACCCCCGGAACCGGCGGCGACGTCGAGGCGGGCCGCGCGTTGATCCGCGGACAGGCCGACCGAATTCAGAACCTCATGCATACGCAGGCCCACCAGGCGGACTTCGTGCTCCTCCTCGCTGGGCTCGGCGGCGGCACGGGCTCGGCGATCCGCGAGCTCATCGAGGTGCTCGATCGCAGCCAGACGAAGATGGTCGCGCTCGCCGTCATGCCCACCGAGGACGACACCGTCGAGCGCCGCACGCAGGCGCTCCGCGCCGTACAGGAACTCACCGACGCCCAGCTCGACGGCGTCATCTTGGTGGACGGCGACAAGCTCGCCTCCAAGTCCGAGGACCTCTCGATCCTCGACTGCGGGGCGCGCACGGACGAGCGCATCGTCACCCCGCTCGTCGCGCTCGACCAGTTGGTCAGCCGAGACGACCTCAGCGCCGTCAAGCCGCTCTCCTCTCGGCAACTGCTCAACGTGCTCACGCACGGCGGCATGATCGCCATGGGCGCCTGCTCCCTCTCGGAGCTGACGGTCGGGGGGGCTCTGGACGCCATCACCCACGTGCTCGCAGAGGGCGAGCTCGGCATCGACGGACTCGACCCGGCGAGCGCCAGCGCGATGCAGATCGTGATCGAAGCCCCCAAGAGCGTGCTCAACAGCACGCCCGTTCAACTGATCAAGACGCTGCGTGAGGAGCTCAAGGCGCAGAGCCCAGGGATCCACCTGGACGTCTCGGTGTACCAGCAGCTGAGGGACGGCGGCCCGATCGCGGTGCACGTCGTCGCCTCCTGCGCCGACCTGCCGGCGCGCCTCGGGGACATGGTCGAGGACGTCGCGCACGAAGCCGCAGCAGTGAAAGACAAGATGCGCCGGCCCCCGCGGCTCGACCTCTCGATCCTCGACGTCAACACGAAGTCGCAGAGCAAAGAGGACTCCGGAACGCGCAAGAGCCCGATGACGTCCGACGTAGCGCCGAGGCCCGACCCGGTCAGCGAGGATGGCGGGCCCAACGCGGCGGTCTACGCCCGCCTGGTCATGCGCCACAAGAGCAGCAGCAACGACGAGCTCCAGCGCGCCATCGCGCGACGCCTCGAGCAGGATCGGGCCAACCACGACCCCCGCGTGCGCATGCTCGCGGTCGGAGCGATGGCGCAGATCGGTGCGCACATCTTCGACGGCTCGCTGGTCGCAGCGACCGAAGACGAGTCAGCGCAGGTTCGGGAGCTCGCCGAGCGGGCGCTCGCCAGCGGTCATCCGACGCGCCGCGCGCTCTGAGCACGGGCGAAGGCCGGGCCGAGTTCGCGGGACCCACCCGGGCGCGGCGAACTACCGTCGCCGCGGACGCACGTCCTGCACCACGGTCTCCTCGTGCAGCGCGAGCAGTCGGTGGACTCGCTCCGCAAAGTACCTCGCGCGGTTCTCGGTCTGCGCCTTCCCATCTACCGTGTACGGGCCGTTGCCGAACGAGAAGTACATCAAACTGACGCGCGTCTGCTTCAGCAGACTCCCGATCCGCTGCGGTTTCCTCAGCTCCAGGTCCACGGACCACCCGGCGTGGTGGCGCGGTCCGTTCTTCGGGGATCGGTAGCCAGCCCGGATCCGCATGCGCCTCACCTCGCTGGGCGCGACGCTGAACACGAACCACGGAAACACCCCTCGCGTGCGGGTCAGTCCGACTCGATCGATCTGCCACCTCGAGGGGCCCACCAGGAAAATCGCGATGGCCGCGAGCAGACAGGCTACGCCAGTGTAAGTGCCCAGCGCCGTCTCCGAGGTCCAGAGCCCGATCAGGATGTGCTCGTAGGTTCGAGCAAACGGGTAGGTGAGCAGAAGGCCCACCCCCGCGCAGAGCCCGACGATGCTGAAGATTGGGCCAGCCACCAGCCCGGAGCTCTGCTCCCACGCTCGGTCCGTGTCGCCTTCTCCAACGAGGGAGGCCAACCTCTCCTGAACCGCGCAGGTTCCCCGATGGACGAGCAGTAGGTCCTCGTCCTCGTGCACGCCGTAGATCATTCGTCCCCGATCGAGCCGCTCGCCGTGCAGCTCTTCGAGGCGCACGCGGGCTTGCGTACCGTCAAGACGTTTGACGTACACGTGCTGAGGCGTGACCACGACATGCTGAGCCGTCCGCCCGACCGGCTGCTCTGGCGTCGAGTACCAGAAGAGCCGCGCTCGCTCGACCAAGGAGATCCCCCGTCGCTCCGCGGCGACCGGCTCCGCGCCCCCACGAAACGCGCCGCCGGCCCTGCCGCCCGGTAGCGCCTCGACGCTCTCCCAACCCATCGCCGCTCATTGTACGTGGATTCGTGCGTCAGTCTTTCGCCGGCGCCATCGTCATAGGGAGACCATGTCCTGGAACGACGATTCGCCGCGCAGCCGCTTCATCGAGCTCAGGGCCGGGCAGGCGCGCGACTCTTCCAGGAACGAGGGCACGGTCGTCGTTCCCCTCGAGCGCGTCCGCGCGCGCCCGGAGGCACCATTCGAGGCGCTCTTCCTGGCGCACTACCGTGGGCTCCGCGAGCTGGCGAGACGCAGGGCACAGGGGGCGGCTGTGGTCGCCGTTCACCTGGCCAGCGGCGAGCTCGCCGGGCGACTCTGGCTGGGGCAATCCGAAGGGGCCGAGGGAAAGCCGGGCGTGACGGCGGCCATCATCGGCCGGCACAGCGAGTGTGATCTGGTGCTCGACAGTCCGGACATCTCCCTGCGACACGTCGCGTTGATCGTCCCTCCGCCCGGTCCGCTCGTTTCATTGCGGTTCTCCGTTCACGACCTGCGGAGCGCGGCCGGGCTCCGGGGCGCCTTGGGCCAGCGGCTCGGAGGCGCCCACGTGACGGGCGCGGGCTTCTTCACCCTGGGCGAGTACGCCCTCTTCTGTGTGGCGACGGGAGCCCCCGGACGCTGGCCGGAGCTCGCGAGCGAGGCGTGGCGGTTCGCGGCCGGGCAGACGCAGCCCCTCCGGATCGCGCGGCCCGACGAGCGGGTCGCGGATCGCTCGAGTTGGGATGCGACGCCGCGGTCTCGGGTGAGCGCCATCCGAGGGCCCCTGCGGACCAACGCTCACCTCCTACAGGATCGCGAGCGGCGCGTCTGCACGCTCCTCATCGCCGCGGGTGGCCGGCGCGAGCGGCTCGCGCTGGGGCACGCCGCGGTGGACCGAGGCATCCTGCTCGGGCGCTACTCCCGGTGCGACTCCCGCGGCATCTGGGAGGGCGACGAGATCTCCCGGGTGCATCTACTCGTGCTCCGTGTCGAGGGTCAGGTCTATGCGTTCGACACGGCGTCGACGAACGGCATGCACCGTGATTCGAACGCCACCGAAGAAGCCCGCGTGATCAACCTCTCCGCCGGCGGCGTCGCCGTGCTCGGAGATCGGCGTGGCTCTGTCTCACTGCTGCGCTGACAGCCGAGCGTGCGCGGCGCCACCAGAGCGGCTAGAGAGCACCTGAGATGCAACGAACGTGGATCTACGCTGCCCTCTTGCTCGCCGCCGGCGGGCTGGTCTCCTGTGACGACGCGTGGACGGACGACGACGGCGGCACGCCACCCGCCGCCGACGCTTCCGTGAGCCAGGACGCGTCGACGCCGGGGGGCGACAGCTCCGTCCCGATCGACGACGCGGGGCCAACGCCCGAAGGCGTCCCGACGCTGGTCGCGATCGGCAAGTTCGGGCGCATCACCACCTCCTGCGACGGTGGACGCACGTGGCCCCACGACCGCTCGGACGACGACAGCGCCAGCTGCGACGGCATCGACTGCGACCACCACCGCGGGTCGGCCACCGGGCTCGTCTGGGGCGGCGGTTGGTTCTACGCGAGCTTCGGCTGGGGCGCCCCCGCGATGCGCGTCATGCGGAGCCGCGACGGCGTGGCATGGGAGACCATGTACGACAGCGCCGACCTGCACTTCGCGGGTCTCGCGTACACCGGCGAGCGGCTGATCGGAGCGACCACGCAGCCCCAGAACTCGACCGATGGCGGCGCGAGCTTCCAAGCGGCTGCGTCGCCGACGTGGGACGTGCCCGATGGGGAGTGGCCGGTCGCCCGTCAGGTCGACTATGCGCCGGTCGATGGCGGACGCGTGGCGGTGGTCGCCAACCGTGGAGATGGAGCATGGGGCGCGGTGATCGTGAGCCGTGACCAGGGCGCGAGCTACCGCGCAGCGACGCTCGACCCGGCGTGTCGGGGGCGCGCTCAGGAGCTGCGCTTCGGGGGAGGCGCCTGGGTCCTGCCGTGGGCAGGAGGCACCATCTGTACATCGGTCGACGGCGGAGACACCTGGTCTGCCTCGACGGTCGCGGCGGGCGAAGATTTGAGCGCCGCGATCTACACGGGCTCCGAGCACGTCGTGTACGCGGGCAGCCGAGCGTTCCGCAGCGCGGACGGATCATCCTGGACGGAGTCGAGCTCGAGCGCCGACGTGGGGGCCGTCGGCTACGACCCGAGCAGCGGCACCTATGTCGCCGTTCAGCGCTTCGCGAGCTACGACCGGCAGCGTTTCTTCCGCAGCGCGGACGGGGCGTCGTGGGACGAGCTGCCCGCTGGCGCGCACGTGCGAGGCCACCCCATCACCCACATCGCTTTTGGCTGGGGAGCCACCGACGGCGCTTGCGCGCCCTGACCCGCGCTCGAAGCGGTAGGCTCGCGCCATGCGCGTACTGCTGACCGGCGGCACCGGGTTCATCGGACGAGAGATTCAGCGGCAGCTCTTGGCGAGCGGGCATGAAGTGCGCGCCGTCGTCAGGCGCCCCGATCGGATTCCGAAGACGGCCGGCCTCGAAGCGGTCGCCGGCGACTTCTCGGTCGACACGGAGCCCTCCGCCTGGAAAGAGCGCCTCGAGGGAATCGACGCGGTGGTGAACGCCGTAGGCATCATCCGCGAGCGGGGAGCCTCGACCTTCGACACGGTCCAGCGCAAGACCCCCATCGCGCTCTTCGACGCATGCGCGGAGTCCGGGGTGCGTCGTGTCGTGCAGGTCTCCGCGATGGGCGCGAGCCCAGATCACGGCCAGCCGTTTCTGGCCACGAAGGGCGTGGCCGACGAGCACCTCGCATCCCTTCAGCTCGACTCGGTGATCCTGAGGCCATCTCTGGTCGTTGGCGCGGACGGCGAGAGCGCGCGGCTCTTTCGTGGCCTGGCGGCACTGCCGGTCGTTCCGATCCCGGGTGATGGCAGCTACCGCTTCAACCCGCTCCACGTCGAGGATGTGGGCAAGGCTGCTTGCGTGGCGCTCGAGATGGAGACCATGCCCACCGGCGCCTTCGACCTCGGCGGCGCGCAGCAGGTGAGCCTCGAGGGCATGCTGCTCGCTCTCCGACAATGGCTCGGGGAGCGCGCGAGCGGCCCCACGCTCTCCATCCCGCTGGCGTTGATGGCGCTGCCCGCGTGGTTCGGCGACCTGACCGGCATCGGGCCCATCGACTCGGCTCAGCTCTCGATGCTGAAGGACGGCGCCGCCGCAGACACCGCGCCCTTCGAGGCCGCGTTTGGGTTCGTGCCCCGAGGCCTCGACGCTCTGCTCGCTGAGCAGCCCCCGACCGAGGCTGAGCGGTGGCACGCACGCCTCGCTCAGCTGAAGGTGCCGATGCGCTTGCTCATCGCGACCATCTGGCTGATCACCCCCACCGTCTCCCTGGCGCAGTGGGACCTCGGTCTCGAGCTGCAACTCCGCTCAGGGGTCCCCGAAGCGCTGGCTCCGCTCCTGCTCGTCTCGTCCTGCGTGCTCGAGTACGCCATCGCGATCCCGCTCCTGATCGGGCGCTGGGTGCGGGCCGCGGGTTGGGTGCAAATCGGGTTGATGTGCTTCTTCACGGTGTTCCTCTCGGTGACCCAGTCGGAGCTCTGGTTGGATCCGTTCGGACCCCTCTCGAAGAACCTCCCGCTGATCGCGGCAACGCTCGGGATGATCGCGCTCGAGGACCGCCGATAGCCATGCTCGAGGGCATCCGTGCGAGGGTGGGCCGACGATGGCTCGGGATCGCCCGACGGCTCTCGATCGCCGCCAAGGCCATGGCCGCAGGAGGCGCGTCGGCGTTCGCCGCGGCGGTGCTCTACCCCGGCCAGGCGCCCGGCATCCTGGCGATGCTCGGCTTGGCCGGCATGGCCGCCGTGCTCTTCTCCCCCGTCGTCGGCCTCACGGGCATGTTCTATCGGCAAGGCAAACGGCGACGGGACCTGGGCACGCTGAGCTTCGACGGCCGCACCCTCGAACTGATCGGTGACGACGGCCTCCGCTCAGGCCTGAGCTCGGACATGCGGTCGGGCGTCATCACCCCGGTCGGCGACGACTTCGACGTGATCTTGAGACTCGGAGACGGCAACGAGCTCTCGCTGCTCGTCGATGACCTCGCTACCGCCGAGCGCCTCCTCGATCTCGTCGGCCTCTCCCACGAGAGCCGGCGCACGCGCGTTCGCTGGGGCACATCGGCGGCGCGCCTCTTCTTCGGCGGCGTCGGCTTCGCCGTGACCTTCGTCGCCAGTTGGGGGATCACGCTCTCCCTTCCACGGGACATCAACGTCGCGGCGTGCGGACTGGCCGTGGTCGCTCCGTTCCTCGCCGCCGGAGCACTTTCGCAGCTCCTCGCCTGGCGCGAGGTCGAGGTCGGCACGGACGGCATCTCCTGGAAGATCCACGGCAAGCGCAGCTTCCTCGCGCTGCGCGACGTGGCGCGGGTCTCGGTCGTCGAAGACACCGTCATCATCCACCTCGTCGACGGCACGGATCGCCGCTTCGACGTCACCCGACCCGGGTACGCCGAGGGCCTGCGCATACGGATCGCCTCGGTGCTCGAAGAGCTCGGCGGCTCCCGCGGAAAACACACCCTCTTTGGGCGCGCCGAAGACAGCTTCGCTGCTTGGAAGGAACGCATGCGGACCGTGCTCGACCGCGGCCCGGGTTTTCGTCAGCAGCCGGTCGACGTCGAGGACACGGTCCGGGTGCTCGAAGATCCGAGCGCCGACGCCGAGATGCGGATCGGGGCCGCGCTCGCGCTGCGAGAGCTCGGCGACCCTGCGATGGCGACACGCGTGCGGGTCGTCGCCGACACCTGCGTGAGCCCCAAGCTTCGCGTCGCGCTCTCCGCTGCGGCAGAAGGCGAGCTCGAAGAGGACGTCGTCATCGCCGCGCGCGAGGAGATGCGGAGCCAGCAGGCGGCTGGTTGAGTGGCCACCGGCGGCGATTCCAGAAGCCAGGACTTTCCTCACCGACGAAAGTTGCCACGCCATTTTGGCCTGCTAGGTAGGCGAGCACAGAACGATGGTTGCGGTCCGGGGCGCACGGCGCGTCCTCGGGTGAGTTTTTGCCGAAGCTGGTTTTTCCAGCATGGCTCACCCTGATCCGGAGAACCTAGAAGCCCGCAACTTCAACCTTCTTTTCAGGAGCTTGAAGATGCGACGTGTATTTGCTTTGGGTGCCCTCTGTTGTCTGTCTCTGAACTGCGCCAACCCGGGGGACTCCTCCGGTGAGCTCGGTTCCCCGCTGATCACCGCTGGCACGCCCGACGAGGCCGCAGTGCTCGCGCTCGTCAACGACCCGGCCGTCACGGAGCGCGAGCTCGACGATGACGCTCGCCTCGACCGGCGCGCGGCACGCGGCATCAT
>Ga0114933_10001059_pt1 | contig 31591 bp, 24 predicted proteins | sample 4SBtaG_FD_89691 | JGI IMG/M metagenome (GOLD analysis project Ga0114933, IMG submission 89691) | Deep subsurface microbial communities from Kolumbo volcano to uncover new lineages of life (NeLLi) - 4SBTROV12_W25 metaG | ecosystem: Environmental > Aquatic > Marine > Volcanic | place: Kolumbo... | reverse complement strand
CTTCGGGCAAAGCCTCAGCGAAAGCGTCCGGCACCAGACCGGGTCTCCCCGTTGCCGTAGCCTTGACGCGCCCCTCAAAGAAGACCACCGAGGCGGAGTCGGGATCGTCTACCGAATCCAGCTCGCGCTCTATCTCGACGCGAATTTCGCCAGCACCCGCATTTCGCGCCCGGTTCTGGGCCAGCGTACTGGCCAGGGACCCCGCCTTTACAAGCGCCGGTTCCAGTTGGTCAAAGTCAATCGGACCATCGGACGCAAACACTCGAAAAATACCCTGCACCGGCTGGGTCACCGTGACCTGCGCTCTTTGAATAACACTGCTCGCCACAGCGCCCACGGCGTTTGCAACAGAGGAGTGATCTGGAATGGAAAGGGGCACGTTGAAGTTCTGGGCGACATCGGGGTAATAGAGTTCGGCCGGTGCCCCGACCGCAACAAGAGATCTGGAGTCATCCAGCTTCAGTGAAAACAGATCTCCATCCACCGCACTGTGGCCCGAAATCCACTCACTGAAAAGTCGCGCCGTGCGTTCGCGCTCTCCGTGATGCGTCTCGCCTGGATCGGTAGCGAGGCAGGCGGAGACGAGGGCGGCGCAAATTGTGCGCACCATGTGTTCCTCAACCGCTGAACTAGGGCCTTTTGGGTCATTGTCCTCAAACTTGCCCCAACCATAGACTTGCCGCATCTGTCGGGCCCAGACAATCGCGGCAAGCTCAGCTGCCCGTGTCGACCAATGGCCTGCCTTGCCCAGAACGTGGGCGGCATCCGTCGGGGTGAACCCGCTGTAAATAGCGATGCCGTTACGTACCAGTCGGGCCAGTGCGCGGGCCAGTGCGCGGTCCTCGTTTGACAGGTGCTCAACATCCAGTGGCCCGTCTTGCAGGCGTTCCCAGGCGGCGGATTCCTCTTGAGAAAAGGATCGTCGCTGACTGCCCTCGGCAAACAACGCAACGGCGAAACGGTTGCTTCTCGGGCTGACGGCGACATCAACACGCCGCTCGAGAGTAGTGAGGATTTCAGGATAACGATGAACCAGCAGGCTCATGGGAACCACCCGACGGGGACCAATCGCAAGCCCCACTCCCCCCTGGAAGCGCACTTCGCTGTCGCCCCCAAGCCCCAGGGAGAAGACGCGTACCGCATCCACCATTGGCCTCCAGTCTCCGATAACGGTTGCCTTGGCGCTGATGATCGGTTTTCCATCGGTGACGATGGCAATATCGGTAGTAGTCCCACCCATATCAGCTATGATGGCGTTCCGATGAGGTTGAAGTTGAGCGGCTCCCATGACGCTGGCAGCGGGACCAGACAGAATGGTTTCTACCGGACGCGCCAGCGCGGTATCTGCACTGATCAGAGAGCCGTCTCCCTTGACCATCATTAGAGGCGCATTGATGGCCCGTTCTTGCAAGATCAGTTTAATGGCGCGGATCAGTTCATCAATATATGGGATCAGCGAGGCGTTGAATGCGACCGTCAAGGCACGACGCGGCGCGTCCAGTTGCGAAGCGAGTTCGTGACCACAGGTGACGGGCTTGCCAGTCAGTGATCTCACCAGTTCCCGGAGTTTCAGCTCGTGCTCGGGGTTGCGCACTCCGAACAAGCCCGAAATCCCGAAGGCAGCGACTTTGTCACGCTGTTCGGTGACTACCCGGCGCGCCTGCTCAAGATCAAGTGGCTCGCGTTCACCCCCGCCAGCATCATGGCCGCCCGGTACTAGAGCGCAGTGACCTCCGCGGACGATATGCTCAAGTTTGGCTTTACCTACCTGGCGGGCGTTGTACCCGGACAGTAAAAGGCATACGGGAGTGCCACGGCCCTCCACCACGGCATTGGTAGCGAGCGTGGTCGACAGCGAGACGAGCGATATTTGCGAAAGCCTCTCGGCGGGGAGCTGGTCAATCGCTTCGCGGATGCCGATAGTGAGTTCATGATGGGAGGTGAGCGCTTTCGCCGCGCTGACGACCCCGCCATCGGAGTCGAGCAGTACGGCGTCAGTGTAGGTGCCGCCCGTATCAACGCCAAGCCGAAGCGTTGATTCGGTCATCCTGTCAGCACCCACAGCACTGGCTGCATGTTAGAGGGATCTAAGCGTCTGATGCTTTATTTGCTGTAGTCGTAGAAGCCCCGACCGCTCTTGCGCCCAAGATACCCGGCATCAACCATCTGTTTAAGCAGGGGGCATGGCCGAAACTTGGAATCCCCAAACTCCTGATGCAGGACATCCATTACCCACAAGCAAACGTCCAGGCCAATCATATCTGCTAGTGTCAGTGGACCCATCGGATGGGCTGCCCCTAACTTCATGGCGGCGTCGATATCTTCAGCTCGGGCGAGGCCTTCGTAAAGAATGAAAACCGCCTCGTTGATCATCGGCACCAGCATTCGATTCACGACAAAGCCGGGACTGTCTTTTACGCTGACGGGGGTTTTGCCAAGATCACGCGCCAGGGTGTCGATCGCACTGTAAGTCTCGTCCGAAGTCTGTAGAGCCCGAATCACTTCCACCAGAGCCATTAGCGGTACCGGATTGAAGAAGTGCATTCCGACTACCCGATCGGGACGACCGCTTCCGGCCGCGATGCGGGTGAGTGAAAGCGATGAGGTGTTGGATGCGAGGATGGTGTAATCGGGACAGATCTCGTTCAGACGCGGGAAGATCCCCATCTTGATGTCCATGTTTTCGCTTGCGGCCTCGACGACCAGATCGCATCCGGACATCGCGCTGATATCGGTCGCCGTCTGGATTCGTCCCAATGCATCGTCGTGGTCGGCCTGGCTGATCTTCTCTTTCCCCAGAAGGCGTCCGAGGCTGTTCTGAATACTGCCCAATCCCTTTTGGACCACCTCGTCGGAAACGTCCTGCATAATCACGTCATAGCCGCGCACCGCACAGGTTTGCGCGATACCGTTACCCATCGTGCCTGCGCCTACGACGCCAATCGTTTTCAATTTCATAAGAAAATTCCGTCCCAAACGGGGGTGTTCTGCCTAAAGAGGACGGCAAGGCTACCGCAAACCGGGGTGAACACCAAACCCCTGTAGATGGCCAGTCGTTGGGATTTCAGAATCCGGCGCGTTCGGAATAGACTTAGTCGTTATGGAAAGCCTCTCAGTAATTGAAAACCTGGTCGGTTTCGAGACCGTTTCCCGGGACAGCAACCTGCCTCTGATCGATTTCGTTCAGAATTTTCTTTATGACCATGGGGTGGATTCGCGGCGGGTGCCTAGCGCTGACGGCCGCAAGTCGAACCTCATTGCCACGATCGGACCCCTGGGGCCCGGCGGGATCGTATTGTCCGGGCACACCGATGTGGTACCGGTGGATGGACAGGACTGGAGTCGCGATCCTTTTGCGTTTCACCGTCGCGGTGAACGCTGGTATGGACGAGGCAGTTGCGATATGAAGGGGTTTATCGGGATCGCATTGTCTCTGGTGCCTCAGATGAAGCATCTTCGCAGGCCGATCCACTTTGCGCTGTCGTATGACGAGGAAGTCGGTTGCCTGGGAGCGCCGGACATGATTGAGGTGATTCGCCAGGAGTTGCCGGAGCCAGCGGGTGTCATCGTGGGGGAGCCCACCGGTATGGCGGCAGTCACAGCACATAAAGGGATCGTCGGACTAAAAACTACGGTGCGGGGATATGAAGCTCACTCAAGCCAGACGGATCGCGGTGTCAGTGCCGTCATGACTGCCGCCCGACTGGTTAGTCACCTGGAGCAGGTTGCCCATCAGCTTTCTGAGGAGACACCTTCTGACAACGGCTTCACGCCTCATGCTACTTCGGTTCATGTCGGCGTCATCCATGGGGGAACGGCTTTGAATATCATTTCGGGGGAGTGTCAGTTCACATGGGATATCCGCAATATTCCTGATGATGATCCGCAGGTCCTGATCGACAATTTCGAGAATTTTTGCCGGCAGGAAGTACTGCCTGGGATGCGCGCCCGTCATCAAGGTTGCAGTATTGATACAGAGGTGCTGGCGCGCGCTCCCGCGTTTGATGATTCCAATTCCTCTATCCTTGGCCTGGTGCAGTCGCTTAGCGGAAGGAGCGAGACCTATAAGGTGGCGTACGGCACAGAGGCCGGCCAGTATCAGGGCGCAGGGTTTCCGACAGTCTTATGTGGGCCCGGGTCAATCGATCAGGCGCATCAGCCGGATGAATATATTGAAGCCAGTGAGGTTGAGGCGGGACAGCAGTTCCTGCAGGCGCTGGTCAACGAACTCTCGTCCTGACAGTCAACTTATCTTCTCCCTAGAAAGCTTGTTCGCACCAGCGACGCACACTCGGCCGCGGCGCTGATCGAAGACCTGGAGACCCGTTTCATCCCCAGCAGTTCGGGCAATTCCTCGAGCCACGCTCCGTTGGCAAACTTTTCCGGTGCCAGCATCTTTGCGGGAATCTCCCTTTCAATAAACTTAACCAGCGGACCCATTTCAGGGTAATCCGCTCTGATAAAGCAGCCGAAAGGCACTCCGGCAGCATAGATCTCGGCGATGGTGCTGTAGCCGGCCTTTCCGATCACAAGGTCGGCTGCCCGCACCAGATCGGGATGATGAAGCGGGCCGCGAACCGGCAGAAGGGTAAGGCTGTGGTCCGTTTCAACCGTCTCGCTGGCGCCCGAAACTGCGAATCTGATTTCGGGAAATCTGTCTTTGAGCTGCTCGAGAAATGGAAAGCCGATATGTGTTCCTCCCATGGTGATGAAAACCAGAGGATCGGTAGAAGCCACGGAGAGGGCGTCCCGGGTTTCAGATACGCTCATTCTGAAAGTCCGGGCAATCGGACCCAGCCTGTGAGCATTTTCGGCAGGGAGACAGACAGGCTCTGTCTGAATATGGATATCTGCACCCGCGAAGTGCGGTTGCAAAAGTGTTGCGTAGTTCTCAAGGACCGGTGCCTGTTGAGCCAGGCCGCTATAGATCCAGTCCCAGGTGAAGTTCTCCACCAGGATAGAAGGCAGCCGGGCGGCCTTGGCAACCGCTAGGCCCAATGGCGCGATATCACAAAGTACGGCTTGGCAGCCAAGGGCACTCACCCCTTGTGCGAGATTTTGAATTAGATCAGGCTGAAACGGCAGTCGGTCTGCAAGGCCTGAGAGGGTCGCCTCGTAGTCGACTTCAAATGCGTCTGTTTGCACTAAGCCGAGGTCACAGTCGAGCTCGTGAAAATGGAGGTGTTGACCCAAAGAGGCAAAGAACCATTGGGGAATCCGCGTAAAGAGTTCGATCTGAAGTTCAGGCTCAAGATCGCAAAGATGCTCCAGCACAGCGCAGCTTCGAGACGCGTGGCCAAAACCGTGAGAAGAGACGAAGACTGCAAGCGTTGGGCGCGCCCCCGTATCTGCGCTCATCAAGCGGCGATCCGGAAAACGCTAGCGTTCGAAATATTTATCGAGAAAAGCCTCGAAGCTTTCATCATCGTCCATTTCCATCTGCTTCGCACGCTCCAGCGACGCGGCAGCCTCCTCCTCGAATTGGGAGGCGGACTGAAGATCATGAGACGCCTGCTTGAAAATCTGCTCGTGATGCTCTGCCTGAGCCTTTGCAAAATAGAAGAATGTGTCGTTGTGCTGATGGATCCCGTCCATTGCCCGCGCCGACGGCGTCAATTCGGGATTCTCAAATAATTTGCGTTTGTTCTCCAGAGCAGTCCGGTAACGTTCATCCTTCCTGGAGAGGGCGTCAGCGAGCGGCTCAAGATATTTGATGAACTCCAGACCACAGCGCTCAACGCTGCAGCGCGTGCCGTCAGCTTTGGTAATTATGAGTCCAGGCTCTCTGCCGCGCTCGGCAATCTGGTTTCGTGTCGCGCCGACCCTGCGGAATTCATCCCAGTCCATCGGCGGGCTGGATTCCAGCAAGCATGAGATCATCATCATGTCGAGAAACCGGATCCCATCTTCGTCGATGCCGACAGGCAGAAAGGGATCAAGGTCCAGTGATCTCACTTCGATGTACTCCACACCCCGTTCCTGCAGGGCGTGACTGGGCCTTTCTCCGGAATGGGCGACCCGCTTGGGACGCATCGTGGCGTAGTACTCGTTTTCGATCTGCAGCAAAGAGTCATTCAGTTGACGGTATTCGCCATTCACCTGTATCCCGATCTGCCGGTAAGGGGGGTAGGTCTCAGTCGTTGCCTTGACCAGCGATGTGGTGTATTCATCGAGGCTATTCAGGCTCAGGTGGACGCTTGCCTGAGCGTCGCTTTGATACCCTAGATCTGACAACCTGAGACTTGTCGCGTAGGGGAGAAAATAGGAATGGTCGCCGAGTGGTTCGAGATGGTGATCTTGGCCCTCCAGGAATGTCCCGCACACAGCGGGAGAGGCACCGAAAAGATAGGGGATCATCCAGTCGCTTCGATAGAAATTCCGCATCAGGCTAAGATAGGCCCCCGATTTGAAATCGCGAAGCGGGGCGGCAGAGCCGCAAAAGTCACGGTAGAAGTGCCAGAACTGATCTTCCAGGGAAAAATTGAAGTGAATACCCGAGATGGTCTGCATTAATTTGCCGTAGCGGTGCGCAAGACCTTGCCGATAGACAGTTTTCATACGACCTGCGTTGGATTCACCGTAGTAGGCGATTGGGATGCTCTCCTCACCGTGCAGGATGCACGGCATGCTGTTTACCCAAAGTTTTTCATCGCCGATATTCAGATAGGTGAAACGGTGCAGCTGGTTAAGAAAACCGAGCAGCGCTTCAACATCTTCGGTGACCGGCGTCACGAATTCGAGCAACGCTTCTGAGTAGTCCGTTGTGATATGGCGATGGGTGAGGGCAGCGCCCAAAGCAGTTGGATGCGGTTGCTGTGAAAGGACGCCTTCAGCATCGATGCGCAGGCTTTCTTTTTCCAGTCCGCGGCGTATCGTTCCGGGCAGGATACCCGTTTCTGCCTGGTCGATCTTTTCAATGATTCGTGCTAGTTTGTCGCTCAAGGGATGTTTCCAATGTGAGTAGTCAAGGCGGGTAGATCAAATGACGAGCTGGAGTCAGCAGTCCCTCCAGATCAGGACCGAGGGGCGGGAGACCCAGGATATTACGCCGTTGGTCTCAGAATCGGTAGTCCAGTCCCGAGTCGAGGCGGGGTTATGCCACATTTTCATCACGCACACTAGCGCCTCGCTAACGATCACGGAGAATGCCGATCCCCGGGTGCACGATGACCTCGAGGAGTTTCTGCTTCGTGTTGTGCCTGACGGAGACCCTCGTTACACACACACCAGCGAGGGGGAAGACGACATGCCGGCGCATATTCGCAGCGTCCTGACAGGCGGTTCCCTGACCGTGCCCATCTCAAATGGCCGACTGGCGCTGGGAATCTGGCAGGGAATCTATCTGTGGGAGCATCGAACCAGCCCGCACGATCGGCAGGTGGTTATCACGATTTGCGGAGCACAGGGATAATGATCGCCGAAGGATCGCGTCGATTGGGCAGTGCGTATCGCTTCTGCATAGCGCCGATGATGGATTGGACAGATCGACACGAGCGATATCTTTTGCGGCTGATCTCCCGTCGGGTGCGGCTGTACACAGAGATGGTGACCACCGGCGCGCTGATCCATGGTGATCAGGAGCGCTTTTTGGGACATGCAGACGCAGAGCATCCCCTTGGGCTGCAACTGGGAGGCAGTGATCCCGCAGACATGGCCCGTTGTGCCGCGACCGGCCAGGCAGCTGGATTCGATGAGATCAATATCAACGTCGGCTGTCCTTCTGACCGAGTGCAGGCTGGCAGGTTCGGTGCCTGTCTAATGCTGGAGCCTGATCTGGTGGCCAGTTGCTTCTCTGCAATGCAGGCAGAGGTTTCAATTCCTGTTACCGTCAAGTGCCGCCTGGGTGTTGATGAAAAGGATCAATTTGATGATCTGATCCAGTTTGTAGACACCGTCGCTGGAGCCGGTTGTGCTGTCTTTGTCGTCCATGCCCGAAAGGCTTGGCTATCAGGACTGAGTCCGCGTGAGAACCGGGAGATTCCGCCTCTGCAATATGAACGAGTGTACGCTCTTAAAGAGCGCTATCCGGAACTCACAGTGGTCATCAATGGGGGAATCACTCAGATAGATCAGGCAATCGGTCACCTTGAAAAAGTCGACGGCGTGATGGTGGGGCGGGAGGCCTATCAGAACCCCTGGAGCCTGGCCAGGGTCGATGAGACGCTGTTCGACGGCCTTCCGGACGGAAAGTCACGATCCGATGTGCTCGACCGGTACAAACAGTACATGGTGGCTCAATTGGAAAAAGGCGTGCCGCTTAAACGGATGGCGCGCCATCTGCTGGGTCTTTTTCAGGGTCAGCCAGGCGCCCGGGTTTGGCGCCGGGCCTTGAGTGACGAGGCCTTTCGTGCCGGCGCAGACCTCAGTGCAATCGAAAGTGCTGAGCATCAACTGGATACCGTCCTTGAAAAGCATATAGCGTCAGCCGCAATACCCGAGCCGCGCATGGAGCTAAGCGCTTGAAGGGTCTTAGACACCTACTGAAGTGGTCAGTTGTGGCGCTGGGCGCGGGCATTGCCGCGTTGCTGATCTGGTTAACGGTTTTTTTTGATCCCAACGACTATCGGGAGCACATTGCAGACGGCATCTCGGAGGCGACCGGTCTGCACTTTACGATTGAAGGCCCTGTAAGGCTTAGTCTGCGATTTGAACCGGGCGAAGGCCTGTTTGCAGAGGCTACGGTTGAGAACGCCTGGCTTCGTGCAGTTGAGGGAATTGAGACGCCGCAGCACGCGCAACTCAGTCATCTGAGGTTTTCTTTTCCGCTCACCCAGTCGACACAGCTCGCAGGCGGCCGTTTGATTGATGGAACAGGACAGTTTCGTATCTCGGATCTGGACCTGAGTGCAATGGCTGTCGGCCTTGGACTCGACCCGGCATCCTTTAATGGGTCGATGGTGGATTCGGTATTGGCGTACGGAAGCTTTGAGACCGGAGAGACTTTTTTCTCCCTGACGGATCTCGAGATAGGAATCTTTGAAACCGAAGTCACGGGACATGTTCACCTTGAGGGATTGGATCAACTTCCCCATCTCGACTTCTCCCTTGCAGCGTCTACCCTTAATCTGGACGAAATAGTGCCGGACGCATTGCGCGGCCCGACTGACGCCTTTGAATGGTTAAGCCTTTCGCCGCTGATGGCGCTCGGAGTGGTTGCACAAGGCTCCCTGACGATCGGGACTTTCCAATCCGGAGGTCTGGTGTTTAAGGATCTGACGGTGCCAATCGCTGCGGATGGCAAACAGGTGGCGGCCTCACCCGTTACAGCGAGCTTGTATGACGGCGCCATGCGGATCGACACCGTTGCCCATGGAGATGGTGAGAATCTTGACTTCATCACCCGCCAGCGCTTTACGGGAGTGTCCGCCGGTCGGATGCTTAAGGACATGCAGTTGACGGGGATGCTTCATGGGCGAGCGGATCTTGAGGCGATTGTGGCGTTTTCGGGGGCCGACTACCCAGAGCGCCTTCGCTCTGCAGAGGGCGTAGCCACACTCAAGGCGCGCGAGGGTCAGATACGCGGCTTTGATGTGGCGTCCCTGTTGAGTCAGCTCAGCCAGGGTGATCTGCCGAGCAGTGGCGAATGGCTCGGTGAAGGTGCCTACACGGTACTGGAAGACGTGAATGCAACTTTGGTTTTGGGCGATACCCATCTGATGAATGACAATCTTGTATTTCGCGCAGGTGGAGTCGACGTTACCGGCCGGGGCAAGTTAAATCTTGAGAACGAATTGGTGGACTACCGGCTCTTGCTCGAGCTTGATCAGCCTGATGTCGTCAGGATGCTGCCGCCTCCGCTAAACGCGGTGGGTCTTATCCTCCCCCTTCGGGTAAGCGGCAGATGGGATAATCCTGGGATCATGATCGACATGCCGACGTTGATTCAGATGCAGATCCAACGCGCAATGGGCGCCAAGAGTGCATTGGGTTCGCCCGATGCAGACGCGCAGGCTGAGCGTGCCCGCCAGGTGCTTGAGGCGGAACTTGGCAAAAGACTGGATTCAGTTGTTAATGGGGTCGCGGCCCAGTGAAGCTTGTCAGGTTTGGAAGTGCTGGGCAGGAGCAGCCAGGGGTGATTGATTCTGACGGTGCGGTCAGGGGCCTGAGTGGTGTGGTCGAGGATCTCACTCCGGACACCCTGGGCATTGAGCAGCTGCAAGAATTGAAAGATATTGATCCGCAATCACTGCCTTTGGTGCCAGCGGGCACGCGCATGGGTCCGTGTGTAGCGAGGCCGGGTAAGTTGGTCTGTATTGGACTGAACTACCATGATCATGCCGTTGAGACCGGGCTGACACCTCCAAGTGAGCCCGTGGTATTCATGAAGGCGGTGAGTGCGATCGGGGGACCTCACGATGACATTACCCTTTTGCGCGGCTCGAGCAAAAGCGACTGGGAAGTGGAACTTGGTGTTGTGATTGGAAAACGGACTCAGTACATTTCGCCCGATCAGGCGATGGGCGTTGTGGCCGGCTTTTGCCTTATCAATGATCTGTCGGAGCGAGAGTGGCAGATAGAGCGTGGTGGAAACTGGTCAAAAGGCAAGTCGGCAGATGGCTACGGGCCGGTCGGTCCTTGGCTCGTCACCCCGGATGAGGTGGATAACCCTCAATCATTGGACTTGTGGCTGGAGCGCAATGGCGAAGTCATGCAAAAGGGCAGCACGGCTGACATGATTTTCCCGGTGACGGAACTGATATCGTATTTAAGCCTGTGCATGAGTCTTAATGTTGGCGATATCATTGCGACCGGCACCCCAGCCGGCGTTGGCCTCGGCAGGAAGCCGCCTACCTTTCTTGAGGATGGAGATGCATTGCGGCTCGGGATCACAGGACTGGGAGAGCAGTCCTATCGGGTCTTCGCAGACAAAGGTTCGTGAGGTGGGAATCCTATCCCCGCCGAGAGGCCGACACCCCGAGTACGACAGAATTTTATGACGGAGAGTGACATGAGCGAAAAGTTGAATAAGGTTAGTTCCAGAATCACCCAGCCTCGTTCGCAGGGCGCATCACAGGCCATGCTTTACGCCACGGGACTGACTCGTGAGGACATGGACAAAGCACAGGTAGGGATCGCCAGCATGTGGTGGCAGGGCAATCCGTGCAATATGCATTTGAATGATCTCGCAGATCAGATCGCCTCGGGCGTTCGCGAGTCGGACCTTATTCCAATGCGCTTTAACACTATTGGGGTCAGCGACGGGATTTCCATGGGAACAGAGGGTATGAGTTATTCGCTACAGTCTCGGGACCTGATCGCGGACTCTATCGAGACCGTCATGGGAGGGCAGTGGTACGACGCATTGGTCACCGTGCCTGGATGCGACAAGAATATGCCTGGATGTCTGATGGCCATGGGTCGCGTCAATCGACCTGCGTTGATGCTGTACGGCGGGACCATCAGGCCAGGCCATGCAGGATCACAGGTGGTCGACATCGTTTCTGCCTTTCAGAGTTATGGTCAGTACATCGCTAAGGTGATCACTGATGAGGAGCGGCAGGATATCGTGAATAACGCCTGCCCGGGTGCCGGGGCCTGCGGGGGAATGTACACCGCCAATACGATGGCGAGTGCGATCGAGGCGATGGGGATGTCGCTGCCATACAGTTCCTCGGCTCCCGCCACTACAGAACAGAAAAAAAATGAGTGCCTTAATGTCGGTGCCGCCGTAAGGAAACTGCTCGAGCTGGATCTTCGCCCACGCGACATCATGACGCGGGAAGCGTTCGAGAATGCGATGGTCATGGTGTCGGCATTGGGCGGCTCCACCAACGCGGTTCTGCACCTCATTGCGATGGCGCGCGCGGTCGACATACCGCTTGGGGTTGATGATTTTCAGGCTGTCAGTGATCGGGTACCGTTTCTGGCGGACCTCAAACCCAGCGGCCAATATGTGATGGAAGATTTGCACAATGTCGGCGGTGTCCCGGCAGTTATGCGTTACCTGCTTTCGGAAGGCATGCTGAACGGAGACTGTATGACCGTGACAGGCCACACCATGACCGAAAATCTTGAGAAGTTGCCGGACCTGTCTGATGGGCAGCAGGTGTTCCACAGTCTGGCTGATCCTATCAAGGAGACTGGTCATATACGGATACTGAAAGGCAATTTCGCTCCCGGTGGGGCGGTAGCCAAGATCACGGGAAAAGAGGGTCGGCAGTTCAGTGGGCCCGCCCGGGTGTTTGACGGTGAAGAGGCGATGCTCAAGTCTCTTGAAGAAGGTGGAATTCAAAAGGGAGACGTCATCATCATCCGCTACGAGGGACCTAAGGGAGGCCCGGGAATGCCTGAGATGCTGACCCCCACCTCTGCGATTATGGGTGCGGGCTTGGGTTCAGATGTGGCTTTGATTACCGATGGTCGATTTTCAGGAGGTTCTCATGGATTCATCATTGGGCACGTTGTTCCCGAGGCCCAGGAAGGCGGACCGATCGGCTTGGTGTGTGATGGAGACATGATCCACCTCGATGCCGATGCCAATACGATTGACGTGGAGCTGAGTGAAGAGGAACTGAAGACGCGGCGTGACAACTGGACGATGCCGCCGTATAAAACGAGTCGCGGTACTCTTTACAAGTACATTAAGAACGTGAAGACGGCCAGCGAAGGTTGTGTGACCGACGAATAACAGACCGGGTCAGTTAAGGCTGATCCGAAGCGCGGCGCTTGTAGCAAGCGGGGCGAGCGCCAGCGCAAGGATCATCATGGCTCCCAGAATGTAAAAGTGCCCCACAGTTGGCAGCCCTGCCTCCGCGGCGAGCACCACGCTGGCGCCAAAAATCAGAACCGGCACATAAAGCGGCAACACCAGCAAAGTCAGTAGCAATCCGCTTCTTCGGATTCCCACCGTCAGGGCTGTGCCGACCGCGCCCACAAGACTTAACGTCGGCGTACCAAGCGCGAGCGCGCCAAGCAGTGTCAATTGGACCTCGCCAGTTATGCCAAGAAGTCCTGCCAGCAACGGGGTCACAACCAGTAGCGGTAGGCCGGTCGCGCACCAGTGCACAAAAACCTTCCCCAGCACCAGAACGGTAAGGGGATGCCCGCTGAGCGCCATCTGTTCAAGGGTGCCATCATCAAAGTCGGATCGGAACAGCGCGTCCAGGCTTAAAAGGGTTGCGAGTAACGCTCCCACCCAGATGACTCCCGGGCCGATGGTTCGCAGGAGAAGCGGATCTGAGCCAACGGCGAAGGGAAACAACGCAACCACAATCACAAAGAACATCACCGGGTGAGCGATGTCGCTGGGATGGCGTACAAAAAGGCGCATATCCCTGCGGATCAGCGCGATCAGAGCGGCGGAGAGCCCTGACATTGCTAATGACTCCACTGCACAGTGTGAATAACGGCCTGTTTCAAATGCAGCGGTTGGTGCGTTGTAAACACGGTCATCCCGCCTTGACCAAGATGCGTTTCGATCACATTCTCGATTGCCTTTACCCCCGCGGCATCGATTGTGCCCAAGGGCTCGTCGAGCACCCAAAGGGGAGCGCGGCTTAAGTACAGGCGAGCGATGGCAACCCTGCGCCGCTGCCCTGCGGAGAGTACCCGGCACAACAGATGCTGCGATCCACTCAGACCCACCCGGTCAAGCGCCTCATCAATCGAGACATCTGTGGTGCCCGAATGCAGGGTTAAAGCGAAGGCGAGATTTTCCTTTGGTGTCAGGTCCAGTTTTATTCCGTTGCTGTGCCCGATGTAGATAAGATCAGACTGAAACTTTTCCGGATCCTCGCGAATGGGTGCCGCATTCCAGAACACCTCACCGCTTTCGGGAAGGCTCAGGCCGCAGAGGATGCGTAAAAGCGTTGTTTTTCCAACGCCATTGCCGCCTTGGATCTGGCAGGCCTCACCGGGATTTAATTGAAGGCTAAGGTCCTGAAACAGGAGGCGATCGCCTCGGACGCAGGTGATCGACTGGGCGTTTAGCATCGGCCAACCAGGCAATGTAGAAAGGTGATCGTCACAGGTTCAATTATGCGGCCAAAAGAGTCGTGATGCCCTGACCCGGCTCAAAATTGGTGACCGATCCGGATCCACACTTACACAGGCATCCTGTCCTTGGGGGAGGCTGGGATCCGCTTTGGGGATGGCTTTGTACGTGACGCATCCGAGCCATTTTTTGGTTCAGACAGACGCGATGATCTCATCTGAACAGACTATCATTCTTTGACAAACATACCGCTAGAATTTAGCGGATCAGTTAATACATCTTCAGAACATGAAAAAGTCTAGCCACAAGAGAATTCGGGGAAAAGGCGCCGGTAAGGGTCGCGCAGTTGATCCAGCCGCCCAGGCTGAAGTGAGTGCCGCCATCGACGGCATAGCACTGCAGCGCGATCATCTTATTGAGTGCTTGCACAGGATTCAGGACAGATATAAACATCTTTCCGCGCCCCACCTTACGGCGCTGGCGGATCTGTTGCAGCTCGCGCCGACTGAGGTGTATGAGGTGGCAACCTTTTATCACCATTTCGACGTTGTACGGGAAGGGGAGAAGGCGCCGGCGGATCTGACGGTTCGGGTTTGCGATTCGGTCAGCTGTTCCCTGTTTGGCGCCGAACCGCTGATCAGCGCACTCGAGTCCCAGTATGGCGAGAAGGTTCGCATCCAGCGTGTCCCGTGCGTCGGACGCTGTGACGCCGCGCCGGTAGCCGTGGTCGGGCAAAACGCGATCGGTCATGCCGATGCCCCCAAAGTCTCCGCCGCTGTCGATAAGGGCGAGAGGTCGGCAGAAGTACCGATCGACTGGGTGCGGTACGAGGCTTACTGTGCCGATGGCGGTTATACCCTCGCAGGCCAGTGTGTGGATGATCCGGCAGTGGGGGATTCGATTATTGAGACTCTTGAATCATCCGGTCTTCGCGGGCTGGGCGGCGCCGGGTTCCCGGCGGGACGCAAGTGGCGGATTCTCAAGGAGCAGCCTGCCCCCCGCTTGATGGCCGTTAATATCGATGAGGGGGAAGTTGGTACTTTCAAGGATCGTTATTATTTAGAGCGCGATCCCCACCGATTTTTGGAGGGGGTACTGATCGCGGCGCAGGTTGTGGGCATCGACAGTTGTTATCTCTATGTTCGGGACGAGTACCCCGGTGTGATTGAAATTCTGAACGCAGCGATTGAAGAACTCAGAGAAGCTTATCCAAAACCGTTGCCTGAGTTGATCGTTCGGCGCGGCGCAGGAGCGTATATCTGTGGTGAAGAATCCGCGATGATTGAATCCATCGAGGGTAAGCGCGGACTGCCCAGATTGCGTCCGCCCTATGTGGCTGAGGTTGGACTCTTTGGACGCCCCACGCTCGAACACAACTGTGAAACACTTTATTGGGTAAGAGATATTGTCGATAACGGCGCTGACTGGTTTGCCAATCAGGGACGGCGCGGCAGAAAAGGCCTGCGCTCGTTCTCTGTCAGTGGTCGGGTCAAGCAGCCGGGCGTCCACCTTGCACCTGCGGGGATCAGTCTTCGCGAACTCATCGATGAGTATTGTGGCGGCATGCTGGAGGGGCACTCCCTCTATGCCTATTTTCCCGGCGGCGCTTCCGGCGGAATTTTGCCCGCAACGCTTGCTGATGAGCCGCTCGATTTTGATACGTTGCAGCCGCACGGCTGTTTTATTGGCTCCGCTGCCGTCATGGTGCTGTCTGACCAGGATAAGGTGCGCGACGCAGCTTTGAATACGCTCAAGTTCTTCGCCCACGAGTCCTGTGGACAATGTACCCCCTGTCGGGTGGGCTGTGATCGGGCCACCGAACTGATGCAGGACGCAGTATGGGACCAGACATTGCTCGAGGAGTTGGCTACGGTCATGGAAGACGCGTCCATCTGTGGTCTGGGGCAGGCGGCGCCCAACCCGATTCGTTGCACCATCAAATATTTTCCCCACGAGGTTGAAAATCAGTGACCACCGCTACCGATACTTCTCATCAGGTCAGTTTTACGTTAAACGATCAGCCGGTGACCGCGTCATCCGGCGAAACCATTTTGCAGGCGGCAAGACGGAACGGAGTTGATATACCGCATTTATGCTACGCCGATGGTCTGGCAACCGCCGGCAACTGCCGGGCCTGTGTCGTGGAGATCGATGGAGAGCGGGTACTTGCGCCTTCGTGCTGTCGGGCTCCTACAGAGGGGATGAAAGTCTCCAGCACCAATGCTCGGGCCCGTCGATCCCAATCGCTGGTGTTGGAGCTGCTGCGCGGCGAGGTCGGAGAGGCCAGTCACACAAACGAATCAGAACTGGACCATTGGTGTGATCAGTACGACCTTGAGCAAAGCCGTTTTGGGGGCCGCCATCAGCCGAAAGGGGATCTCTCGCATCCGGCAATCGCGGTCAATATGGAGAGCTGTATCCAGTGCACCCGTTGTGTCCGAGCCTGTCGTGAAGAACAGAATAACGACGTAATCGGTCTGGCGTTCCGCGGCGCGCATGCCCAAATTGTGTTTGATCTGGGCGATGACATGGGAGCCAGTTCCTGTGTGGGCTGTGGAGAATGTGTGCAGGCCTGTCCGACCGGTGCGCTGATGCCTGCGGGAGAGGTTGGCCTTAAACAAATCGATAAAAAAGTCGATTCGGTCTGCCCCTATTGTGGCGTGGGCTGCCTGTTGACTTATCACGTCAAAGACAACGAGATCCAGTTTGTGACGGGACGTAATGGACCTGCCAACAAGAGCCGGCTCTGCGTTAAGGGACGCTATGGCTTTGATTATGTCAGTCATCCCGACCGGCTGACTCAGCCAATGATCCGCAAAGACGGTGTCCCAAAAGGGCTGAACGAATTTTTCGACCCGACGGATCCCTCGAAAATGTTCCGTCCTGCCACGTGGGACGAAGCGCTTGAACATGCGGCCGAGGGCCTTAAAGCGATCAAAGACAGCTCCGGTCCGAAAGGGCTCGCAGGGTTCGGTTCCGCCAAGGGTTCCAACGAAGAGGCCTACCTTTTTCAGAAGCTGGTTCGCACCGGATTCGGTACCAATAACGTCGACCATTGCACAAGGCTGTGTCATGCGTCATCGGTGGCAGCGTTACTTGAGGGAATCGGATCAGGAGCGGTATCGAATCAGGTGGAAGACGCTGCGCATGCCGAAGTGATTGTGGTCATCGGGGCCAACCCGACAGGTAACCACCCCGTTGCAGCAACTTTTATCAAGAACGCTGCCCGCAGAGGCGCGACGCTGATTGTCATGGATCCGCGACGCACTGAACTGGCTCGGCATGCCAAGCACTTTCTCCAGTTCAAGGCAGATACTGATGTCGCTCTACTGAACGCGATGATCCACACGATCATCGACGAGAATCTGGTCGACGAAGAATTCATTGCCTCAAGGACTAGCAACTTCGAAGAACTCAAAGAGAGGGTAAAGGACTTTAGCCCCGAGGAAATGGCGCCGATATGTGGTATCGAGGCCGATGTGATTCGGGCATGTGCAAGGGCGTACGCCACCTCCAAAGCATCGATCATCTTTTGGGGAATGGGAATCTCTCAGCACGTGCATGGGACAGACAACGCCCGGTGCCTGATTGCGTTGTCCCTGATGACGGGTCAGATTGGTCGCCCAGGGACGGGGCTGCATCCGCTGCGTGGGCAAAACAACGTTCAGGGCGCATCCGACGCTGGACTGATTCCGATGATGTTCCCGGACTATCGCCGGGTCGACAACGCTGAGGCATCAGAATTTTTCTCCAAGTACTGGCATACGGAACTCGATCCAAATCCGGGTCTGACGGTCGTCGAGATCATGGATAAAGCCTACGAGGGTGAGATCCGTGGCATGTACGTCATGGGTGAGAACCCGGCTATGTCGGACCCCGATCTCAATCACTCGCGCGCGGGCCTTGCGGCGCTCGACCATATGGTGCTGCAGGATATTTTCCTCACAGAAACTGCAGCCTTCGCAGATGTCCTGCTGCCAGCATCGGCTTTCCCTGAAAAAACCGGTACGTTTTCGAACACAGACAGACGTGTGCAGGTGGGTCGACAGGCGCTGAATTGCCCCGGTGAGGCGAGGCAGGACCTTTGGATCATTCAGGAGTTGGCGAGGCGCCTCGGCCTGGATTGGGACTATCCTGAGACGAAAGATGTCTTCGAGGAGATGCGCGGCGCGATGCCCAGCATCGCCGGTATGACCTGGGAAAGGCTTGATGCAGAGCACAGCATCACCTACCCGTGCGATGGGGACCATGATCCGGGTCAAGGGGTGGTCTTTATTGACGACTTCCCAACGGCGGACGGACGAGGCAAGTTTGTCCCTGCCAGCCTCGAGAGCGCCGATGAGCTGCCTGATACAGAGTACCCCTTTGTGCTCATTACCGGCCGCCAGCTCGAGCACTGGCATACGGGCTCAATGACGCGTCGCTCGCAGGTGTTGAACGCGATCGAACCTGAGCCGGTGGTCAGCGCGCATCCCGATGATCTCGACAGGATGGGAGTAATCGAGGGCGGCACGATCAAGGTAGCCTCCAGAAGGGGAGAGGTCGTCGCGCTTGCCAGGGCGGACCGGGGGATGCGCCCCGGTGAGGTCTTTATTCCTTTCTGCTATCACGAGGCTGCGGCGAATCTGCTGACCAATGCAGCGCTCGACCCCATAGGCAAAATTGCGGAAGTTAAATACTGTGCTGTGCGTGTCAGTGCAGCTTGATTACAGGAGTCATCATGGCAAAGAGAATCGACGGTAAGGCATTTGCCCAGGGTTTGCGAGAGCGTGTGGGTGCAGCAGTCAGCAACCTGCAGCGCGATCATGGACTCACTCCCGGCCTGGCGGTCGTGCTGGTAGGCGAAGATCCGGCGAGTCAGGTCTATGTGCGGAACAAGGGCAAGCAGACGCTCGAGGCCGGCATGAAGTCCTTTGAGCATAAGCTTCCGGACACCACGAGCGAAACCGAGCTGTTGGGCCTGATCGATCAGCTGAACGCGGATCCTGATGTACACGGTATCCTGGTGCAGTTACCCCTGCCGGATCAGATTGATTCCCATGCCGTCATCAACGCCATCAATCCTGACAAAGACGTGGACGGCTTCCATCTCATCAACGTGGGTCGGCTATCGACCGGCGCCTCGGGCCTGGTGCCGTGCACTCCGCTGGGCTGTCTGATGCTTTTGAAAGACGAGTTGGGAGATCTCTCCGGAAAGAATGCGGTGGTGGTGGGGCGGTCGAATATTGTTGGCAAGCCGATGGCAGCTTTGCTGCTTGCGGAAAGCTGTACGGTGACAATCGCTCACTCGCGCACCCAGGATTTGGCCGGGGTCTGTCGTGAGGCCGATATCCTGGTGGCGGCGGTTGGCCGTCCGGAAATGATCCCGGGAGACTGGGTCAAGCCCGGCGCAACGGTCATCGACGTCGGAATCAACCGGATCGAAGGAGAGGAAGGCAAGACCCGACTGGTAGGAGATGTGGACTATGTATCTGCAGAAGCAGTTGCGGGTGCGATTACCCCGGTGCCGGGCGGTGTTGGTCCGATGACGATTGCGTGTCTGTTGCGCAATACCGTGCAGGCCGCCTGCGCGGCCAACGGGATCCCGTTTGACCTCGATTAGGGTACGTTCCGGCTGAAAGGGTGTTGGTACCGGGCCGGTGCTCAATGAAAATCCCGGCTCCGGATCGTAAGACGACCCAGCATAGCTGTGTAATCTTTCAGGTGATGGGCAATCACATGAATCACCTGACCTTCTCGCTGAACCCGACCCCGTACGCTGAGTAACTGTGCGCCCACGAGCGCCTGGTGCTGTTGTTCTGCCAGACGCTGCCAGACCACCAGGTTGATATTGCCGGTTTCATCCTCGAGGGTCACAAAGGTCACATTGTTGGCGCTCGAAGGTCTTTGCCGTGTTGTAACAATGCCGGCGGTGTGTATGTAATGCCCGTGCGGCAACCGGCCTACCTCCGCACTGGTGATGACACCGAGGGTCTTTAACGGCTGGCGCAAAAGTGCCAGGGGATGCGGACCCAGTGTTAGACCGGTACTGGCGTAATCGGCACAGACCGATTCGCCCGCGTGTGGCGCACGCAGCATGGGTACCGCCTCTTGGATTCGGGGTGAGGGGAAAACGGGGGATGGCTTCTCAATACCTCCAGCTGCCCATGCCGCCTGACGGCGATGGCTATGGAGCAGAGTGGATAAAGTATCTGCGTCAGCCAGTGCCTGAAGATCTCCTTTGTCCAACCTGGCGCGATGGGCGAGATCTTCAAGGTCGGCAAAAGGCTGATGCGCTCGGGCATCTGTCAGGCGTAAGGCGCCAGCCTGGCTGAGATGCTTGACCCGGTTGAACCCAAGACGCAAGGCCAGGCTTTTGTCGGTCGATTCGATAGTGCAGTCCCATTCGCTTTTTGTGACGTCGACTGGTCGGATACTGACGCCGTGGCGGCGTGCATCCTGCACCAGTTGTGAGGGTGAATAAAAGCCCATGGGCTGACTGTTCAAAAGTGCGCAGGTGAATATTGTCGGCTCATGGCATTTGAACCAGGCAGATACATACACCATCAGCGCAAAACTGGCTGCATGGGATTCAGGAAAGCCGTATTCGCCAAATCCCAGAATCTGCTGATAGATGCGTTTGGCAAAGTCTTCAGCGTAACCCCGTTCACGCATGCCCTGTATCAGCCGTTCCTCATAATGACCGAGTCCGCCGTGACGCTTCCAGGCTGCCATGTCCCGCCGCAGGCCGTCCGCCTCGCCGGGCGTGAATCCGGCTGCCACCATAGCGAGTTTGATGACCTGCTCCTGAAAGATCGGGACTCCCAGGGTTCTTTCCAGCACCTCCCGGACCGCCTGGCTGGGGTAGGACACCGCCTCTTCGCCGTTACGCCTCCTGAGATAAGGATGCACCATATCTCCCTGGATCGGCCCCGGGCGGACAATAGCCACCTCAATGACCAGGTCATAAAAGCAGCGCGGCCGCAGGCGGGGCAGCATGGCCATCTGCGCACGGGATTCGATCTGAAAGACGCCCACTGTATCGGCATTGCTGATCATCCGGTAAACCTGAGCGTCTTCTGCTGGCACGGTCGCCATAGTCATTGAAATGCCCCGATGCTTTTGCAGGAGATCAAACGTGCGGTGAATCGCGCTCAGCATACCCAGCGCAAGACAATCGACTTTAAGCAGCCCAATAATGTCGATATCGGTTTTATCCCACTGGATGACGGTGCGCTCCGCCATGGCAGCATTTTCGATAGGCACCAGGTCGCAAAGAGGCTCATTAGAAATCACAAATCCTCCGGAATGCTGTGACAGGTGGCGGGGAAAGCCAATCAGTTGCTGTACAAGTTCCAGCACCCGAAAAAGGAGCGGGGCTTTGGGGTCGAGGCCGATCTCCCGTACCCGCTCGGGAATGACTTGATTGTTCTGCCACCAGATACGGTTTCCAGCGAGGCGTTCAATCTGGTCCTGTGACAATCCCAGCGCCCGCCCCACGTCGCGCACCGCACTGCGCGAGCGATAGGTAATGACTGCGCTGGTCAGTGCGGCCCGGTGCCGTCCGTAACGGCGATAGACATACTGCATGACTTCCTCGCGCCGTTCGTGCTCGAAGTCCACATCAATATCCGGCGGCTCGTTACGTTCGCGCGAGACAAAGCGCTCGAACAGGATCTCCATATGTGCCGGATCGACTTCAGTAATCCCAAGCGCAAAGCACACCGCTGAGTTGGCCGCTGACCCTCGACCCTGACAGAGAATGCCGCGGGACTTTGCAAAGCAGACGATGTCGTAGACTGTCAGGAAATAGCCCTCATAACCCAGTTCGGCAATCAGACTGAGTTCATGAGAGATCTGGCGGGTGACTTTTTCAATCGGTCCGTCTGGCCAGCGCCTGCGAATACCTGAATCGACCAGTTGGCGAAGATACTGTGTGGGACTGAGATCGTCCGGAACCTGTTCGCAGGGATAGTGATAACGCAGTTCATCCAGCGAGAAGCGGCATTGATCTGCAATCCTGAGGCTTTCATCCAGAAGAGGGCGCGGATAAATATGTTCCAGAATCGATTGGGTTCTGAGATGGCGCTCCGCATTGGGTGCAAGCGTATGCCGGATATCCGCAACAGACTGCTGGCACCGGATTGCACATAGCGTGTCCTGCAGGGGCTGGCGCGCCCGAATGTGCATGTGGACATTTCCGGCAGCAACCAGAGGCACACCGGTTTGTTGCGAGACGGCCAGCAGAGATTGTGAATGGATATGGTCAGCACCGTATCCAGGCTGCTCCAGCGTGATCCAGATGCGACCGGGCATCAGTCTCTGTATGCGCTGGGTGTGCTGCAACAGTGCCTGATACCTTGAGAGCAACACGTCGTTGGGTGCCGGGGTAGGGTCACTCGCAATCAGCGCAAGGCAGTTCTGCAGGTGCTCTGCACAAAGGTCGTCGGCATCAAGCTGGTAACGGCCCTTTTCAGAATGCCGGCGGGCAGCGGTAATCAGCCGAGTCAGTTCACGGTAGCCCTGCCGGTTCATGACCAGCAGAATCAATTTGTCGCCATTGTGCAGGGTGAACTCACTGCCGATGATGAGATGCAGGCCAAGTTCACGGGCGGCAGTATGGGCCCGGACAACTCCGGCAACACTGCACTCGTCGGTCAGGGCAAGCGCGCGATACCCCAGCTCAAAAGCTCTTTGCACCAGTTCACCAGGGTGGGAAGCCCCCCTGAGAAAGGTGAAATTCGATAGGCAGTGCAGCTCGGCATAGCCGGACATTTCAAGATTCCAGTATACTGTATAAATATACAGTATACTGGAATCACTTTGAGAGGACTATCGAATCCCTTTCTTCACGCATTGGGTTTTGTCAGCGCGATAAAACCCACCGCCAGGACCGAGAGCATCGCGGCGAATCCAAAGCTGGCCACCAGGCTGAAGTCTCCGATGAGGCCTGCAAAGACTGCGCCCAGAGCGCCCACCCCGTCCAGGACGACAAAAACAAAGCCCATTGAAGTGGCTTCATGCTTGCTTGAATAATCCACGGCCATCGCAAGTACGCTCGAGCGGATGGCAACGAGTATTGCCATAGCGCCTGTGAGCAGGCCGACCGAACTGAGTGGTGTGTCAAGAAAAAGGACAGAAGCAGAAAGCGCTGCAGCCAGCACTGATGAAACCGCGAAAATCCCGAATCGACCACGCCGATCGGATATCCGGCCCACCAGGGGCTGGCCAATCGACCCCACCAGCATGGCCAGGGCAAACGCAATACCCGTCTCGGCTGGGCTCAAACCGAAAGCGCGCTGGGAATAAAACGGCATCATCGTCATCAGGGCAACCAGTGCCATGTTGTAGGTCGCAATCCCGCCCACCAGAAGCAGGCCTGTGCGACTTCGCCACTGGTGCAGAAACGCCACCAGATCCCCTTTTGTGAGTGCGGTGCTGACGTGTCTCGAAGGAATTCGCCGAAACAAAAAGAAAAAGGCGGTACCCATCAATGCCGCTGGCAGTACCGATAACTGAAGAACCTGTTGCCAGTCGAGCACCGCAAGCAGAAACCCCACCATCAGGGGTGAAAAGACTTCAGCCAGTGTTCCCCCGATGGCGTGGATGCCGAGCGCCTGACCCCGTTTATCGGGCATCTGGCGAACGAGCATGCCGGTGGCGATCGGGTGCCACGCGGCATCGCCCATACCGCCAATCGCGATCAGGATAGCGAGCGACCAGAAACCCGGCGCACCCGACGCCAGCAGGTAGCCGAGAGTGACCCACCAGAAAGTCCCGAGGAGCAAGACTCCCTGAGAGCGGACGCGGTCGGCCAGAATGCCGGCAGGAAAGTAGGCGAGCGATGCCCCAATTGAATGAATGGTGAGCAAAAGCCCAATTTCAGAGGGTCTCAGCTCGAGCGCCAGGCCGATTGCCGGCGCCAGCAGCCACATGGCTCCCGCCGCCCAGTCATTCGCGAGATGCCCAAGAACACATACACCCTGCAGCGCCCTTAGATTCAGCAGCTTATTCGATGAATCCTGTGTTTCGCCTTGGGGATTTATGGCGGTCATTGTGTCAGAATCATGCTCACCGAATGCAACCGAATACCAACTCCGTTATGGATGCTGCTGTGCGCTCTTTTACCCGTCTTCCCGTTTATGAAACCCCGGAGCAGGTGGTGGCTGATCTGCAGCCAAGCTATCCGGTGTTCTGCGTTCGGCGCCACCATATCAGTGCAGTGGCGGAGGAGTTTTTGGAAGGGTTTCCGGGGGATGTTCTTTATGCGGTGAAGTGTAACCCCGAAGCGCATATGCTCGAGACCCTTTTTAAGGCAGGAATCCGGCATTTTGATACAGCCTCGCTTGCCGAGGTCGCTTTGGTCGCGGAACAGTTGCCGGAGGCGACAAGTTACTTCATGCATCCCGTGAAAAGCCGGGCGGCGATTCGTTCCGCGCATGAGGTATACGGCGTACGCCACTATGTTGTTGATCACGAGACCGAACTCAACAAGATTGCCGAGATCATCCCTCCCGGCCCCGAGACCGTAATCGTCGTGCGGGTTGCCATTCATTACGAAGGCGCGGTCTATGAGCTTTCCAGCAAATTCGGTGCGCCGGTGTCCGACGCCATTGCGCTCGGCCGGGCGGCGCTGAAAAAAGGTTATCGCTATGGCGTGGCCTTTCATGTTGGATCGCAATGCCTGGATGGCGAAGGATTTGAGCAGGGCCTGCAGTTGGCAGATGAAGTGATTCGCGGGGTGGGCGCAGAGCCCGTGTGTGTGGATGTCGGGGGCGGATTCCCGGGCGAATACCTCAATTCCATGGGTCAACAGATGGGAAGTTATTTTTCCAGCATCAAAAAAGGACTCTCCGGTTTGGCACTGCCCGACGACTGTCGCGTTCTGTGTGAACCCGGCAGGGCACTGTGTGTCGACGGAGAGTCGTTGATCACGCAGGTGCATCTGCGCAAGGACGAGGCGCTCTATCTCAATGATGGCATGTACGGCAGCTTTATCGAGGAGAAATACAACCTGCATCTGCCGATGCGGCCAGTTGCGACGCGGGAGTTTGCCATCGAGTGTCAGGACTACACCTTGTATGGGCCGACCTGTGACTCGTTGGATATTTTTCCGCGCACCGTCAGTCTTCCGGTTGACCTTAAGGAGGGTGACTGGATTGAGTTCGACCGAATCGGCGCCTATGGCGCAGCGTGCCGCACTCACTTCAACGGCTTCTTCGCCGACACCTTTGTCGAGGTGACCAGTAACTTCGGGGATTGAAGATCAGTTAGATCAGCCGTTCGGCGGTACCAGGCCCCGGCGCTTGATCAGCGCCTTGCATGCGAGCGCTGATACCATCAGGAAAATTATGAATCACGTTATCAGAATCAGTGAGACCGGCGGCCCTGAAGTCATGCAATGGGAGACCCAGGAGGTCGCGAGCCCTGGTCCGTCAGAAATCCTGTTGAGACAGACCGCAGTCGGGCTTAACTATATCGATGTGTATTTCAGGACCGGCGTCTATCCCGCACCCCAGTTGCCGTTTACGCCGGGGTTTGAGGGAGCGGGAGTCGTCGAAGCCGTGGGGGAGGAGGTCACCGATCTCGCTCCCGGTGATCACGTCGGCTATGCCGCCCAACCGCTGGGTGCGTATACTGAGTCTCGGTTGATTTCTGCAGATCGGGTAGTGCGCCTGCCGGGCGGCATTGAAGACCGGGTGGCGGCCGCCATGATGTTGAAGGGCATGACTGTACAGTACCTTCTGCGAAGCACTGTTGTCCTTAAAGCCGGGGACACGATTCTGTTCCATGCGGCAGCCGGTGGAGTGGGATTGATCGCCTGTCAGTGGGCCAAGCACCTGGGTGTGACTATGATAGGAACGGTTGGCTCAGAAGAAAAAGCGGAATTGGCTCACGCGCATGGGTGCACCCACACGATCCTCTACAACGAAGAGGACTTTGTTGAGCGCGTGCAAGAACTTACCGGCGGCAGGGGAGTGGATGCGGTCTATGACTCGGTCGGTCGGGATACCTTTCATCAGAGTCTTGACTGTCTCAGGATGCGCGGAACGCTGGTGCTGTTTGGGCAAAGTTCCGGCAAAGTGGAGCCTTTTGATCCGGCAGTTCTGTCAGGCAAGGGTTCGCTTTTTCTCACACGACCCACGCTCTTTAATTACATCGCGAGCCGAGAGGATTTGCTTCACAGTGCGATAGAGCTTTTTGACGTTTTGCAAAGCGGCGCCGTGAAGGCGGATATCAATCAGGAATATCCGCTGAGCGAGGCGCAGCAGGCGCATAAGGACCTCGAGGCTAGAAAGACAACAGGTGCGACGCTGCTGTTGCCGTAGGCAATTTTTTAGTGGTGTAAAGTTTAGGTATGAATCTGCCAGACGCAATCCGGAAGGTCTCTCGCGGCGAGGATCTTGGCCGAGCAGAGATGGGTCAGGTAATGCGTATCATTATGAGCGGTGATGCCACGCCCGCCCAGATCGGCGCTGTATTGACAGCCCTGCACATCAAGGGAGAAACAGTGGAAGAACTGACCGGTGCGGCGACGGTGATGCGTGAATTTGCCGCCAGCGTCAGTGTCCAGGCAGATCAGGTTGCTGATTGTGTCGGAACGGGAGGTGATGGAGCGAGTCTTTTTAACGTATCCACGGCATCGGCCCTGGTGGCTTGTGCGGCCGGAGCCGTTATGGCCAAACACGGCAACCGCGCCGCGACTGGAAAGTCCGGCAGTGCCGATGTGCTGGAGGCAGCCGGCGTCAATATCAGTCTCTCTCCCGAGCAGGTCGCCAAAACCATTGACGCAGTGGGTATTGGATTCATGTTTGCGCCGACACACCATGGCGCCACCCGGCATGCTGTTGGACCGCGGCGTGAGATTGGGGTTCGAACCTTGTTCAATCTTTTGGGCCCTCTGACCAATCCAGCAGGCGCCCTCTGGCAGCTGGTCGGGGTCTTCGATCGAGGGTGGGTGCCTCCTCTGGCCGAGGCGTTCTTAAGCCTGGGAAGTGTTCACACGCTGGTAGTGTGTTCGGACGACGGGCTGGATGAAATCAGCATCGCATCAGATACGCACGCCTCAGAGCTTCGCGATGGCGTGATCACCGATTACACCATCACACCAGAGCAGTTTGGGATCGAACGCCAATCTCTTGAACCTCTGGTGGTCGGTAGCGCCGAAGAAAGTTTCGCGATGATTCAGGGGGTGTTGAATGGCGAGTCCGGACCAGCCGGTGACATGGTGGCCTTGAATGCAGGCGCGACAATCTATGCGGCAGACCTTGTCGGGTCGCTTGCCGATGGTGTGGAGCAGGCGAGAGAAATCCTCACCAACAAATCCGGCGCGGCCAAACTTGAGGAGTTGGCCTCTTATACCCAACAGTTTTCGAACTCAGACTGACCAGGAGCCCAAGCGATGCAGACAATTTTTGTGCAGGTCAAGTGTGAGTTGGGGCAGGCGTACCAAGTGGCGCAGTCACTCGTCGATGTTGACGGGGTATCCGAAGTATTCTCGATCTCCGGTCCCTATGATCTGCTGGCAAAGTGTTATGTTGGCGACGGCGACGATGTGGGTCACTTTGTCAATCAGCGCGTCCACGTGTTGGACGGCATCCGGGATACGCAAACGATTATTGCATTTAACGCCTTTAGCTGACTTTTGCGATCTCTCGATCTTTCGATCCACGGAGCATAAAAAAGGCTGGCTTAGCCGGCCTTTTTGTTTGAACTCGGAAGCACGCCTACTGAGATTGAGCCACCATATGGTCGACGGCTGCTTTGACCTCATCATCAGAGAGCGACATGTTGCCGCCCTTGGCAGGCATATATCCAGCTTGCCCCGCCAGACCTTGGATGGCATTGGTATAAAGCGTTTCGTCACCTTGAGCTACTCGTGGAGCCCAAGCCGCAACGTCACCCACGCGGGGGGCCCCGGCGATACCTGCGGCATGGCAAGCCATGCAAGCGTTCTGATATACATTCGATCCGTCAATCGTCACCGCAGCTACCTTTACGATTTCAGCTTGGGCCGCTTCATCGCCAGCGACGCTGATCTGCCCTACGGGCTGAAGCGCATTCTTGTTGCCCGATTCGGCTAGCGCGTTGCGTTCATCACGAACTTGATCACCAATCGTGCCTGCATTGAGATTTCCAAGAAGAATCAGAATGAGGGTCAGAACGACGCCCAGCACAAGGAAGATAGAAAAACTCTTCATAAACTTTTGGTCACTCATACCGCTTGACATACAGGGGTGCCTCCGTGAAGAAATTAAGGAAAAGGGTGAGGAGATTCAACTTTTAAATGAAATATTATACTGCACCAGGAGTCTATAAGCGGTCGTTAAAGTGCGCGTGAAGGGTCTCTTCGTGACAACGCTGAGGTGAATTGAAATGCGAACGAAGACGCTTGGTGAGGGGAAATCGGTGCTCCGTCTGCCAGCATCATTGGCGCTGCTTCATCATGTGACGGCAGTTGGAGAGCAGGTTAAGGTGCGGCTTGCTCCCAATCCGTCACAGGCATGGACGCAGGATCGGGCGCAAGATCTGATCGTCGGTGCGGGATTTGAACTAGCAGGATCCTGCAGCCTGAACCAAGGGGCTGCATTGGTGCGGATCAGGCGCATCCAGAGCCTGCCGGACTCGGTGGGGCCCGGGATGCGGGTGCTCATCGTGGGCCTGAACCCGAGCCCGTATTCAGCCGACTCGGGCATTCCCTATGGCCGTCCGGGAAACCGGTTCTGGCCTGCCGCGCTGGCGGCAGGGCTCGTGAGTCTGGATCGCGATGTCGATCACGCGCTGGTTTCGCATCACGTAGGCTTTACTGACTTGGTAAGGCGAACGACCCGCCGGGCGGATGAGGTGACCACGCTGGAGTATCAGACAGGTTTTGGGCGGATCTGCCGACTTGCCCAATGGCTAAAGCCCAAGGTGACTTGTTTTGTCGGGCTGAGCGCCTGGCGCCTGGTGGCGGATAAAAAAGCCAGCCCAGGTTGGCAAGAACGACCCATTGGGCCCTCGCGGGTTTACGTCATGCCGCATACTAGTGGTCTTAATGCGCATTCGCGGCTCGAAGATCTGACAGAACACCTTGCCAGCGTGAAGCTGTTTTGCGGGGAATAAATCTCGCTTGTTTTTCAGGTAGAGGGCACAACCTTTGGTGATCGGAATTAAAACCTATAAAGCTTCATTGAAAGTAACGTTCAGAACATCCACAGGGGAAGTATTCGATGAGAGCGTCGATATTGTGCTGGATGCGGACAGCAAGGAGGAAGCGAAAGCGCGACTTGAGAATCTTGATGCATCGGTGGAAGTGGACGATATTCGAATCACTTCAGTGCATCACGTGGGACGGGGGGTCAAACCGGCTTAATCTCTTATGGTCGGCAAGGATTTAAACGCCAGGCGGTAAATAAAATAATACCCATAATCACAAACGCGGTTGGCGCGCTATTGCTCGGTGCGGCAATCCTTATGGCAGGTTGCCTTTAGCCCCAGCCTTACGCCTGCTAACTGCCGCGTGTGTGCTGCCGGGGATGGGTGCCGTAGTGCGGAGCCTGCGAAGAGGTTCCGACACTTGAAGAGTGGTTTAAAACGACCTGCCTCGATGGCGAGACAGATCGGTACTAAGGCGGTTGGGATGAAGCAGCCCAAAAGGACGTTTGAATCTGTGAAGATAGAGACAGGCAAACCATTCAGATCTCGGAGTGGGATTTTCCTTCGAGATGTCTATTTACAATAACGGCGTCACGCGCATCACCTATGCGTCCGTAGCTCAGCTGGATAGAGTGCTGCCCTCCGGAGGCAGAGGTCAGGGGTTCGAATCCCTTCGGGCGCGCGAAAACCTCCTGTTTTTAAGCCATTTTCAAAACCACTGGTTTTGCGCTCTTTGCACTGTGCTGTGATTGTGCTGCAAATCCCAGATTCGGCACTGCCCGTTGCAAATGATCCGGTGCCAGATGTACACACCGCTCTGTCCTCGTCGTACTGCTGTGTCGGCGCACCTTGCTGACCTCAAGCATGGGTGCCCCGTTCTTGACTAGCCAGCTCGCAGAGGTACAACGCAGATCGAGGATGCGAAAGTCCTTGATTCCAGCCCGTTGACAGGCGTCACTAAACGAGGCTCTAACGTCCTTGACCTGACCACTAACATTTTGGATTCTGAATTTCCGAGTCTATTACGGTGTCAACGGATCGTAGTAAGGACGATTGCTTGGTATAGTCGCCGCCCTAATTTATATCTTATTCTTACGCAATGACTTTACGACAGGCTTAAATGCGCCGCTTTTGCTAGGAAACTACCAAAATATTTGACTGTGAATACCAAAGAGTTACTTCAAAGGGCTCGTGATGTCCTAAAGATTGCCGTTGTTTATGCGGGTGATAAAAATGATCACAACGCTGTCATCGAAAGACAATTGAATAGTCGAGATTGGAAAAGTTATCGAATGGTCGCTGAAGACATTGCTGACGCCCTTGAAGAAGAGGGATTCTCTGATGTTGTTGTATTGCCCGAGGACCGCCACCTCGGAGACGTAATAAGTAGATCCAATATCGACTTAGTCTGGCTGAATTCTGGTGGGGTTCAAGGAATTAATCCAATGGCGCATGCTTCTGCGCTGTTAGAAATGTTAGGCGTCCCTTATATTGGCCATAACCCACTAGCCGTATCACTTCTCGATAATAAGCACGTGTTTAAGAGTATGTGTGTCGCTGCATCCTTGCCAACAGCTCGATCTGTGGTGATCGCTCCGAGCGCTGAAGGCCGCAATTTCATTTACTCAGAAAACTTCGAGTCAGTATTTTATGGGTTCCCAGGACCGTTTGTGATAAAGCCGGTAAGTGGCCGGGCTTCGAAGCACGTGTATTTCGTTGACTCAAAAAGGGAAGTGAAGCATGCGGTGGAGAAGGTTTGGAACGAAACAAACCACCTCTGCCTTGTAGAGGAATATCTCCCTGGAAGGGAATTCGCGATCTCAATTATGGGGCCGCTTGTGCGGCAAGATGGAGAATTCGTGATCCATGATGGACCCTTCGCGTTCTCTGCCGTCCAGCGCGTTTTTGCGCCTCATGAAAAGATCTTCACTTCGATGGATGAGAAGCCGATTACCTACGACCGCATTCGGTTACTTGATCTCTCTCGCGAGTCGGAGTTAATCCGTGAGATGGAGCATCTGGCTCGCCAAGTCTTTGCACAGTTCACATTAAGCAGCCTTGTCCGACTCGACTTGCGTGAGTCAGGTGATGGAGAGCTTCAACTATTGGAAGCCAATCCAAAACCTGATCTAAAACGCCCGTCCGAGCACGCAGCCAGTATTACTTGCACAGGATTAGCTCAGCGGGGAATGTCATACGCGGATTTGATAGTGTCAATTCTCGCTGAACGCTTGACAGAGTTATCGAAAACCAGAAAAAAAGACTCCGCAATCCTTAAGAAACTGATGGTCACTTCGTAAAAGTTTTCGGCCTTGTTTGACTAATTTCTGGTGCGGACGCGAGATACCATTTGATTGTGGAGTCTGCACAACCTAAGATCGTCGGTCCATGATTGAGTGGTAGATAAATCCAAAATAAAGCGGAAGAAGCTGAGGAAGAGGGCAAAAGATTGGAATCAACAAAAAATACCGCCTATATAGAACGATTTAAGGCTGCGCTATCTCCGGGAGCAATCGCGCTTATCTCGCTACTACTTCTTGG
>Ga0114933_10001058_pt1 | contig 31610 bp, 30 predicted proteins | sample 4SBtaG_FD_89691 | JGI IMG/M metagenome (GOLD analysis project Ga0114933, IMG submission 89691) | Deep subsurface microbial communities from Kolumbo volcano to uncover new lineages of life (NeLLi) - 4SBTROV12_W25 metaG | ecosystem: Environmental > Aquatic > Marine > Volcanic | place: Kolumbo... | reverse complement strand
TATTTGTTTTTTTATCTGAGGTGAAACGACATGTCCCGCAACCGAAACTACTCCATAGCCTCCCATGGCCATAACCATTAGCGTATCCGTATCATTACCAGACCACACCGAAAAACCTTCTGGAGATTGATCTATAAGTTGCCCAATTTGAGCCATATCATTTGAAGCCTCTTTGACACCAATAATATTCGGAATCTTGGCAAGCTCTAAAATCGTCTCAGCTGAAATATTTACAGCCGCCCGACCAGGAATGTTGTAAAGCATGCAAGGGAGCGAGGTTGATTCCGCGATAGATGTGAAATGCTTTATCAAACCGCTTTGCGGAGGCTTCGAATAAGCAGGGGCAGTAAGCAATATGCCATCGAGTCCGATTTTTTCGGCCTGCTGGGTTAACTCCACCGAGCGGCGATGATTGTTGCTTGTAGATCCCGCGATGACAGCAACATCAGTGCCAACAGCGTCCTTAGTTGCCTTCCAAACAGATAGTGTTTCTTCATCGGTCAAGGCAGCAGCCTCACCGGTAGATCCAGTCGAAACAATACTTTCCGTACCTGCATCCACTAAAGCCTTAGCTAATATGCCCGTCAACTCGACATCAACGGAACCATCCTCACGCATAGGCGTGACCATAGCTGTAATTAGGCGCCCGAACTGAGCTGACACGACTTCCCCCTGACAGTAACCTTAAGTTGTATATCAGAATGCTAAGAGTACCCTAAAGCAACGATCATAGCTACACAAGGCTCTCACAACACAAAACACTTTCTGCATAAATCATTTTAACCATGTATGGTATGCCGACATCACAATCAGCAATTGAAAAGAGAGAGAATAAATAAATGGCATTTACTACTAGAGCAGCGGTGCACACCCAGCACGGTTCACCTTTGACCGTCACCGATATAACCCTACCTGATCCAGGCCCAACCGACGTATTGGTCGAGTTATTTGCGTCCGGTATATGTCACAGCCAATTGCATCTTCTGCACAATCCAGAAACCCCTACGCCGGCGCTTATGGGCCATGAAGCAACTGGAAGAGTTATCGGTTTGGGGTCACAAGTAACCCATGTGAAGGAAGGGCAGCGCGTAATGCTGACTTGGGTACCACGGGATGTAACTCCCGAAACGGGCCGAGATCGAAATGCGTTTCGTGCTGCTTGGGAATTTGAAGGAAAAACCAATAGCGGAGGCATCTATACGTGGGCCGAACATGTTTTAGCACACGAGCAGCTGGTCGTGCCACTTGATGAAACCGTACCAACTGATGTAACGGCAATTGTAGGCTGTGCAACGGTTACCGGAGTTGGCGCTGTGTTGGGATCAGCGAAAGTACCAGCAGGCGCAACCGTGGCTATCTTCGGAGTAGGGGGTGTGGGTATCAACGCAATTGCCGGAGCCAAAATTGCTGACGCAGAAAGAATAATCGCCGTTGATCTATCAGAAGAAAAACTCGACTTCGCTAAAGAGTTTGGAGCTACAGACACTATAAACGCGTCCGAAACAGATCCAGTCGAGGCGATTGTTGATATGACTAGCGGTGGCGTTGATTTTGCCTTTGATGCTATCGGATACGAAGTTACTATGCGCCAAATTCTTAACGCAGTGCGTCCTGGAGTCCTTGGTGGCGGTGATCGTGGAGGTACCGCCGTCTTAATTGGTGTTCCACAAACTGATGCAACTATTGACGCCAAAGCTCTGTTGACCGGAGAAAGAAATTACATAGGCTCTCTTGGTGGCACCAGCCACCCTATGGTTGATTTCAAACAATATATAGAATGGTATAAGCAGGGGGCTCTTCCGCTTGAAAAGATGATTAGCGTTAAATACGATGGACTTGACTCAATAAACGAGGGAGTAACTACGCTCGAAAGTGGGAAAATATCTGGTCGAAGCATTATGATCTATAAGGAATCTTAATTCTTAAGTGACAGGTGAACTATGCCTCAGCAAAACTTTCCAATGGATGATCAAACCACTAAGTTGTGCATTCTCATCGCCCCTAAGGAGGATGCTGATCGATTGAGCGAAGCGTTAGTCGCACACGACTATCAGTCAACCCAAATCAGTTCCAGTGGTGGCTTTTTACGTAGAGGATCCACGACAATTTTTTGTGCCCTTAGTGACGATCGAGTCGGCGATTTGCTCGGTATGCTGCGTAAAAACTTTCCGGAATCCGTTGAGTCCGTGCCAGCAGCAAGTTTACCTTTCATCTCTGAGCCAGACTGGCCAAGCTCACAGATGATCGATATTCGAGTCGGAGGTGTGGTCGTGTTTATAGTGCCCCTTGAAGGCTTTGGCAGCGTCTAGAAAGCAACCTGAGAATGACTAAAGTTCAGTTGGTACTGCCCGTTTATAATGAGCAGCAAATACTCCCCGAGTCCGTATCAAAGCTTAGAGACTGGTGCCTTGATCATCCAGAATACGACTGGCAAATAACGATCGCCAACAATGCTTCCACCGACGATACGCTCGCCGTCGCTCGAAAACTCGCGCTTACCTATGAAGATCTGGTAACCGTTCACGACATCGGAGTGAAAGGGCGTGGAATAGCCCTTAAAACAGTTTGGCTCACGTCTAAAGCTGATATTGTCGCATACATGGATATAGATTTATCTACCGACATCGATCACATTACTGAGCTAATCGAACCAATTGCAAGTGGTGACTCCGAAATTAGCTATGGAAGTAGATTGCACAAAGATGCCAAGACAAAACGCTCATTTAAGCGCGAGTTTATCAGCCGCAGTTATGTCTTAGTACTGCGCCTTCTAGCTGGCCTAAAAGTTACCGACGCACAATGTGGTTTCAAGGCTATGTCGAATTCAGCTGCCACACGACTATTACCCGAAGTAGTTGATACTCAATGGTTTTTTGATTCGGAGTTACTGATAATTGCACAACACAACGGAATAGCTATGAAAAAGGTTCCTATACGCTAAGATGAGGATACCGATACCCGAGTAAAAATTATTCAAACTGCGCTGGAGGATCTGTCAGGAATTTGGAGACTTCGACGAAACGGCATTCCGATAGTCGCTCCTGCAGGCCAGGAATCACTGTGAATTCGAGTAGACCAAGACCAATATTAGGTATCGTGGGCGCAGGCCAACTCGCAAGAATGATGGTGCAGGCTGCCGTTCCACTAAATATTGATGTCCGAGTACTTGCAAAAACCTCCGCTGACTCAGCCGCACTAATCGCACCACATGTAGAAATTGGTGATCCGGCTGATGAAAATGCAATAGTTTCGTTTGGTGAAAAGTGCGACTTTGTGACACTAGACCACGAATTGGTAAATCTAGTTGGCTTAGAAAAGCTACTGGCAAATAAAGTTAAAGTGCAGCCAACTCCGAAAACCTTACAATTCGCCAAAAATAAGCTCTATCAGCGCACATCTTTTCAGGCTGCTGGATTTCCAGTGCCAAGCTTCAGCAAAATTGACACATTAGCTGATTTTGTTGAGTTCGGAGACCGTCATGGCTGGCCATTGGCAGCTAAAGCAATTACCGGTGGCTACGACGGTCGCGGCGTATGGATAATTGGGGATACAGAAGCTGCAGAGAAGCTACTGGCTGAAACTAAAGAGGCTGGCATAAATCTATATGTGGAAGAACATGTGCAAATAGAAAAAGAATTAGCCGTACTAGTAGTTAGGCGACCCTCAGGCGAGCTGCAAACTTACCCGATTATCGAAACTCGTCAAGAAGATGGAATTTGTCATGAGGCAATAGCGCCAGCTCAGATAAGTCAGGCAATCGAGGAAAATGCTAGGAAAATAGGGGTCGATGTGGCAGAATTCACAGAAGCCGGCGGAATTATCGCTATCGAACTATTTCTTAAGGCAGATGGCACTATTCTCATTAACGAAGTAGCGACTCGTCCTCACAATAGTGGCCACCTTACGATTGACGGTACGATAACTTCACAATTCGAAAATCACCTACGTGGAGTGATGGACTGGCCGCTTGGTTCTACAACTATGACCAGCAAGTTTGCTCTGATGATCAATATACTTGGCTCCAGCGAAGCCGATCCAAGTGATCGGCTGCCATTAAATCATTCAAGTGACACAGCGATTCATCTTTATGGAAAGGTAGCTCGCGCAGGACGAAAATTGGGACACATCACAGCTGTCGGAGACAGCCCCGAAACAATATACCAAAGCGCTCAAAAATTAATTAACCACTTGGTGTAGGACGCTTTCAAAAGTAAGGATAGGTTTAATGACCCGAAATAATATCGAAGTTGGTATAGCAATGGGAAGCGACTCGGATCTACCAATTATGGAAGAAGCGTCAAAGTGCTTAGATGAACTGGGTGTAGGTTACGAACTTAGAATCATCTCTGCACATCGTACGCCGCAGAAAATGATTGAGTATGGTGAAAAAGCAAAGGAAAGAGGATTGAAGGTCATCATCGCTGGCGCGGGTGGTGCTGCTCATCTACCTGGCATGCTCGCCTCAGTCACAACATTACCGGTAATTGGCGTTCCTGTGGCACTAAATCAGCTCGATGGCCTTGATTCACTTTTATCAATTGTTCAAATGCCAAAAGGTGTTCCTGTTGCAACAGTCGCAATTGGAAATGCTCGAAATGCTGCGTTACTAGCTGCCCAAATACTGGCGAATTCCGATGAAAAACTGTCCGACAAACTCTCAGAACTCAGAAAAAATACCGAGCATACTGTGGATGAAAAGGACAAAAAACTACAACAACTTGACTAACTATGCTCTGCCCGGAGTGTTCCTTGAAGCAATTGAGTCAGGTACAGCTTTACCGGCATCTTTAAAGGCTTTAACAACAACACCACCTTTCGGGCCTCGATTAATAGCCTCCAAATTCGACGCCACCCAATCACGAGATGCCCTCACGCTATCCAACTGGCCTTGAAAATGTGGTGCGACATATCGGGCCCAAAGTTCATATGATCTTTTGGTATGCTCAGAGCTAGCCCATTCGTGGGCTAGTCCCATAAATCCGCCAAAGCCACCTGTGCTTTCGACTAATTCCTCGATAGTCCTAATTGCATCATCGGGGGTTCCAACGATGGCACCCCCCCGGTCAACAATCTGTGAAATATCTTCTTCGTCTTTTGATGATGCTCGTCCCAAAGTGCCCTGAAAATAGTCCACATTATATCTAGCTGAACCTTCTTTAACTTGCGCTAACGCATCAGTCTTAGAGTCCGACAGGTGAAATGGTATGACTATGCGCCACTTCTCCCGTGATGGCGGAGTAACCCCAGCCTGATCGGCAGCTTCTTCAGACCAAAGCCAAGCCTGCGCCAACGAGTTTGCCCCTCCAGGATTAGAAACCCCTCCGGCACTCGCGCCTATCGAAATCATTCCAATTTGGTGTTTGCCCGCTGCGGTCGGTCCAGCCGGCGATGCTATATGAGCTGCCGCCATTTCAAGATGCGGGCTTGAGTAGGGGGACAACATTAATCTTGCATCTCTAAGAGTGAACCAATCCGTCTCCATATTTACTGGCGCCTCCTGCGCAAACAAAGCCTTTATAGCGGTCAATGCTTCGTCCATACGTCGCCGCTGATCGGCTGGATTTATCCCCATCATGTATGCATCGGAAGATAAAGCACCTGGCCCCACACCTAACATCGCTCTACCTCTAGTCATGTGATCTAGCTGAACTGCACGATCTGCCACCATTAATGGATGATGATAGGGAAGTGATGTTACTCCCGTACCGAGTCGAATACTCTTTGTTCGAGGTGCAACTGCTGAAATTATTAATCCAGGATCAGCTATCAATTCCCACCCAGCCGAATGATGTTCACCAATCCATGCTTCGTCAAACCCCAACCTATCTAACAATTCAATCAGCTCAATATCTCGATCGAGAGCTAATGTCGGGTTTTCGCCAACCCTATGAAATGGGGCCAAAAATACCCCGAATTGCATTCTTCTAGGACGATAAACTACTGCCATACAATTACACCCTTAATCACTTAAAGCTCGAAACTAATATCATCGAACCATATCCCATACTCACGAAAAACTGAGGGCAAAATAACAAAATGCCCTGACCGTTCGCACGTATCATAGCTAACTGATAGAGTTTTAGCTGATACAAATTAAGGAAAACGAAAAGAAAAGGAAATACTAAGTCGATTACGCTTGAAAACTTCTGCGCTCGACAATCGGAAGCAATAGCAACGGACTGTGACGCTTCGAATTTACTATGACTGACGAAAAAAAAATACAGACAATCGAAACCTATCGACAAAAAGAAGGTGATACTGGATCCACTGAAGTTCAAGTAGCGCTTTTGACTGAACGAATATCTTCACTGACTGAACATCTGCGCGTGCACATCCATGATTACGACACCCGTCGCGGGCTGTTGAAGCTCGTGGGTCAAAGACGCAGACTTCTGCGGTACTTGTCAAAAACAAACGTCGATCGCTATCACAAAATCATAGCGTCACTTGGACTCCGCCGCTAAGGCACCCTGCTCACTTGGTGCGAGTAATCATCACTCATTAATTTTTTGATTCTAGTCTAGTCTTCGACACCACAAAGTTAATTCCTATTAATTCTTAATTTAAAAAACAGATCATGATTGAACAAATAGTAAGGAAATAAATAAACATGACTAACTTAACTGTTACTGGTAATACTACCGGTGGACAAACACAAATCTTTTCTCGAGAAATCGGAGGAGCTACTTTTGAAATTGGTATAGGGCGACTCGCCCAGAGTGCGCTAGCCTCCGTCACCATTCGGTATGGTGACACTGTTATGCTCACAACACTTTGCGACGGTGAATCAAGGCCAGGTACGGACTTTTTTCCACTGACCGTTGATTTTGAAGAGCGCATGTACTCAATTGGAAAAATCCCTGGTTCTTTTTTCAAACGCGAAGGTCGACCTGGCACTGATGCAACGCTAGCAGCTCGAATGACTGATAGGCCAATCAGGCCACTCTTTCCCAAAAACTATCGACGTGAAGTTCATCTGGTAAATACTCTTCTTGCATCAGACCGCGCCCACCCAGCTGATGTGCTCGCCACAACAGCTGCATCAACAGCCATCAACATGTCACCGCTTCCTTTCGAGGGACCTGTCTCTTCCGTACAAGTGGGTCGTATAGATGGCGAGCTGATTCCATTTCCCACGTATGAACAAATTGATGCTAGTGACCTGAATCTTGTTGTGGCCGCGAACGATGACTCTGTAATTATGATTGAAGCGGGTGCAAAACAAATTCCGGAAGAGGATCTTATCGCGGCCATAGAATACGCCGAGGGAATTTGTAAAGAACTCAATTCACTCCAAAGAGAAGTCGTCGCTGCTGCTGGTGTTGATAAAGATGAGTGGATTCCAGCTGAAACAGACGCTTCTCTCAGCTCACGTATTCAAGATATGTTACTAAGCAATCCAGAGGCAATTCTCGACGCAGTCAAGGGCGACGGATTTCGAGGCATGGACGAGATGTCTAAAAAAGTACATGCCCAATTAATTGAAGAGGGTGCTGACGAAGAAAGCCTAGATGCCAAAGCCGTTCGCGCTGAAACAGAATCGACAATAAAAACATACGTACGCGGGAGAATTCTTGACGAAGGAAAGCGAGCAGATGATCGAGCTTCTGATCAGATACGTGAACTTTCCGCAATGGTAGATGTTCTTCCAAGAGTTCATGGAAGCGGACTCTTTCAGCGGGGTGATACGCAAGTATTAACAGTAGCAACTCTCGGATCTTTGCGTGACAGAGCTCGCGTAGACACTATCGCTCCACGCGAATGGAATATGTTTATGCATCACTACAACTTCCCTCCTTATTCAGTTGGTGAGGCCCGACCTCTAAGAACAGCTGGTCGACGCGAAATCGGTCATGGCATGCTTGCTGAGAAAGCACTTGAAGCCGTTCTCCCGGAATTTGATGAATTCCCATATGTAATACGGCTCGTCTCAGATGTACTTGCGTCAAATGGATCAACATCTCAGGCTGCGACCTGCGGATCTACTCTTGCATTAATGGACGCTGGAGTTCCAATCAAGGCACCTGTAGCAGGTGTGGCAATGGGACTGGTATCAAATTCAAATGCAAGCAAATATGAAATACTGACAGACATCGCCGGAATTGAAGATGCGCTAGGAGATATGGACTTTAAGGTTGCTGGTACAGCCGCTGGAGTCACTGCTGTGCAGTTAGATATAAAACTGAAAAAGCTTCCGTCCAATTTCTTAAACGAAGTATTCGAAAAGGCCCGCATTGGCCGAATGACTATTTTAGATGCTATGAACGAAGCTTTAGCTGAACCTCGTGACGAAGTTGGCTTGCATGCACCAAAAATCGCCGTTGCAAAAATCAATCCTGAAAAAATAGGCGCGCTAATCGGGCCTGGTGGAAAAAACATAAATGCAATTATTGCAGAGACTTCCGCGTCGATTGATGTCGAGGAAGACGGTACTGTTTATGTTGGCGGTGAGAGCAGTGATTCACTAGAAGCAGCTATGCGAAAAGTAGATGCGCTAACTCGAGAGCTCGAAGTCGGTGAAGAATTTGAAGGCTCAGTCGTACGACTCATGAATTTTGGCGCATTTATAGAGCTACTACCTGGAAAAGATGGATTGTTGCATATATCTGAGCTCGCTGAATCTCGCGACCAGCAAATGGAACAACTTGCCAATGTTGGAGACGTGTTAAAGGTAAGAATTAATGAAATCGACGATCGTGGACGCATTAATCTTGGACTTGTCGGCACAGAAGGTCGGGTCGGCCTAACAGGTGACGAATCCGATGACACTGGCAGCCCTGACAGGGGCCCACGAAACGATAGGGGCCCACGAAACGATAGGGGCCCACGAAACGATAGAGGTCCACGAAACGATAGGGGCCCACGAAACGATAGAGGTTCACGAAACGATAGGGGCCCACGGAACGATAGGCGATCCAGCAATCGTGACGAAGGTGGCGATTCTAGCCGAAGAAAATGGTAAACACTCGCATGCCACGGATTTTTGTGGCACGCATGCTTCCAGGTGAACTTTCACCTGGAAGCCCACTTAGTCGCCTTGCTGAGGTAGCTGAACTTGATATATGGCCAGGTCATGTACCTCCTACGCCTTTGGAGCTGAAGGCAAGCATTGAGACCGCTGATGGCGTTATAACTACCATTGCAGAGCAAATTAATGATGAAGTCTTAGACGGAACGACACATTTAAAGATAGTTTCTCAATTGGGCGTTGGCTTTGACAATATTGATGTTCGCGCTTGCAGTGCTCGAGGAATCTTTGTGACCAACACGCCTGATGTTGTCACCGATGCCACAGCAGATCTCACATGGTCTTTACTATTGTCCACTGCCCGAAAGCTTTTTGAAGCTAACTCAGCAATTAGAGAATCAAAATGGGGTGCGTGGCATCCGTCTTGGATGCTAGGGTCATCCGTGGCCGACAAAACACTAGGTATTATCGGACCAGGAAAAATTGGAAGCGCGGTTGCCGAACGTGCTGCTGGTTTTCGAATGAATGTTTTGTATCATGGAACCAGCGAGAAAAAAAACTTTCCCGGCAAACGCTCAAATCTAAATTCATTACTTGAACAAAGCGATTTCGTTTCTATACATATACCACTGGTGGAAAATACTCAATACTACTGTGACTCGGAATTTTTTTCTAAAATGAAAAAAAGTGCAATCTTCATTAATACCGGGAGAGGTGGCTTGGTTAACCAGACTGACTTGATAAGTGCCCTTAAAAATCAAACTATCGCTGGAGCCGGAATCGATGTTATGGTGCCGGAACCACTTCCAGAGAATCATGCCCTCCTGGAACTTGAGAATTGTACGATCACGCCACATATCGGCAGTGCGACACTAGAAACTCGTTTGGCTATGTCAAATTTAGTTGTGGACAGTATCATTGCGACAATAGAAGGACATGCTCCACCGAATTTGGTAAATCCTTAGTTTGGAACTCTGGCATTGGCATTTAACCAACTTGAAAGTACAGCTAACCAAGATAAAGACGTTTTAATTGAGCAGCTTTGGAATCTTGGTGCCTTTCAATTTGGTGAATTTTCAGAAGGCAATGCGACTCGCAATTCTCCAATATTCATTAATACAAAACGAATAATCTCGAAGCCATCTGTGCTGATGTCAGCGGCAAATTTAATTGCGACTGAACTTGAAATGTTACGTACGCGTCGCCGCCAACATCTCAGCGACTTCGACTTTATTGCAGGAATCCCATTTGGTGGGTTACATCTTGCAACAGCTCTGTCTCTCTATCTCGACGAGCCTCTACTCTATATACGACCGCCGCGGATTCCTGCGGATCTTGCAGAACCTCCCTACCTTGAAGGCTCATACAGGCCCGGTCAAAGCGCTCTTGTTATTGACGATTTGGCAGCCGGTGGCTCGTCACTCCGCGAAACTGTCGCCGTACTCAGATCTATGGGAATTACTGTGTCAGACGCAATTGTGTTAGTGGATCGAGAAGCCGGAGTAGCTAAGAAAATGGAGCAATTTGGCGTACGAGTTCACGCAGTTCTAAAAATCTCATACTTAGCAAGGCGACTTCTGGAACAAAATCACATAACCCAAGAAATCTATGAATCGATCGATAAATACCTCAGTAAAGACTAAAATAGTAGATACACACATATACGGATAAATGCTTGTCTAAAAAAATCACAACCGAGTCCGAATCATTGGAACGTAAAATCAAACGCGACCCAGAAAGCCGCGCGCTTGCCGCGCTGCATAAGGGTCTAAAAAATCTGCCCCCCAAGCGCCAACCACACGTTTCCTTACAACTTGTTGCAGATCTGTCTAAAAAGCTTACTCGCGCAACATATGTAGCTCTATCCATCACAGACAAACATGATCGAGTAGAAGGATTTATTACATCCGGATTAAGTAATTCAGAGCTCGCTCGGCTTTCCACTCCACCTCAGGGGCATGGGCCTCTAGGCTCGCTTCGATTAGACGGACGGCCTGTACACTTTGAAAATGTTCAAAATCACGCAAAAGCCTTTGGCTTCCCTAGCAACCATCCGGAAATGACGGCAATGATCGGTGTAGCTATATGGGTCTCGGGGTCAGTAAGAGGGGCACTCTATGCAACAGACCGTAAAGGCAACAGGGGTTTCAATTTAGATGATGAAGTAATTCTTAGCGCCCTAGCTTCTCACGCAGGTCGAGTTATAGAAACGGAATGGTATTAGGTATTAAAGCACTTCCATCCAACAACAATCGCATCTGGACCATACAACGTGGCTGACCTCAAAGTCATAGGCGTAACCATCGTTTTCAAGCGAATAGTGTCCACTGTTTTATTGATCGAATAGGCCAAAGCCTCCGATGCCTGATCAGATCCAGAATGTACAATCGTTAACTCGACCGAGTCACCAATGTGTGACTTTTGTATTTCACGGATCGCCAAATCGCGCAGCTCCTGCAAAAGCCTAGAACGACTAGGGCGCTCCCAGTCGGACGTAAGCATTCTAAGCTCTTGATTTTTAAACTTCCCTATGAACCTAGAGTGGTGAAATGTTCCGTACCCGTGTCGCTCAGGTAAAGAAGCCGACTCAAACAGACAATAAATCTGAGAACAACAAAAAGGTGCATTCTTCATGCCTTCCACAGCAAGCGCAGCATTTGCTCCGGATTCCCCATCCGCTAGCAGCTCAGCAACAGCCCTCGCCTGCCAGCCAGCAGCAATGCTTGAAAGCGCCTCCTTATTTGTTCCTATGACGCGCAAATCCATTTCTTTTTTAGTAAAAAATCTCTCTACTGCATCTTGCAGCAAATCGCTCCCGGTCTCGTCTCTCAAATTAGGGGGCAGTTGTCCCTCAAGGCAACGCACCCAAAGCGCCGAATCTGCACTCCAATTAAAACGGTGCAGTAGTCTCGATAGCCCATCCTCAATAACTTGCTCAGAATAAGGCCCTACTAGGGAAAACAGATATGGCACAGTTAGCAAATTCTCATCGGCGAGATTGGACACATCAGCAGCAGCTAAAGGAAACGAGTGCACTTTGACGCCACTCACTTCCAGAGAGGGAAGGAGAACCGCCACATCCGTATCCAAAAATAGATTCGTTGTCAAAAAAACCGCCCATGAAATAGCTTATGACTGTATATCGTGCACCAAATCCATACGAGTTACATCATCAAAAATATAACATCCGGCGTGACAAGAGTGCGCCGATCCAAGCTACAAGACAGATCAGCATCCCTATCAATCCATCTAGCCAAAAATGATTAGCCGTGCAAATAATAGCTACAAGCTGACCTAAAAAAATTATTATGACAAAAAGTTTGAGAATTGTACTTTTGAAACTACTCATTACCGCTAAAACTAACAGTAGTGCCCAGCCTGCATGCAGTGACGGCATTGCTGCGTATTGATTTACAAATGGAGTGAACTCCTGTGCCTGATAAGACACCTGCGAAAATAAGCCCATCGTGTCCACAAAATCGTACCCCTGAATAAGGCGAGGCGGACTAACAGGAAAAAGCCAGTAGATCACTAGTGATATACCACCAGAGAGCAGCATAGAGTTTCGCAACAGCACAAATGTCGGACGAGCAACTATAGAAAACACAATACCCATGACCGCAATCACCGGAAAATGAAACCAAAAATAAACATTATTAAAAATATGAGAGGCAAGCTCACTCGAAGCAGTCCACTGATTGAGTTGTGGCTCAAAAAATAAACCCATCATTTTTTCAAGGTTGATAATCACCTCAGAGTTTTGTTCTGCTTGGGTCTGCCTGTCAACGACTGAACCCCTGACCAAAAAATATAAAAGTAAACCCAGCGTTACCCAACCTAGATCTAGCAATTTACTAGTAATACGCAAGCTAGATCTCAACATAAATCCTCTTCAGTCCTAGCAATGACGTTTCAAACCGCTAGTAAAATGCCGTACGCTCCCATGGTTCTCTAAAGAGCTAAACTCACTGTAAAATAAATTTACCAACCGATAGCAAAATCTTCAATATTTGAAGTAAGAAAGATAAACTTTATGCCCGGACCCAATACGCAAATTCTTACAAGCAATAAATCTCCGCTAACCCTCTCTGGAGACACCCTTGTCGTCACCATAAAAAAGGGAGATGCGCTTAAGGGTGATTTATTAAGCAAACTTAACACTCTGTCTAAGGGCGGACTAGCCGTGTTGAAATCAAATGGCTCGCTGACCGGCGCTTTAGGTGAGTTGGTTTGGTTACCCGTGCAAAATTCTCATTACAAAAGAGTTGCAATAGCAGGTGCTGGTGAATGTAAACCATCTAATTACACAGAAATTAAAGCTCGTGACTTTTTTGGAAATTTATCAAGAAAACTGCGTGCTGCAAACGCTGGCGAAGTGGTGATGACAATAGATCCGATTGTTTCCGCTCTCAAATCAGCGTCACTTGGATCACAAACGGCTGCAGAAGGACTAATCCTTGGTCAGTATCGGTTTGATACCCATCACACAAAAAAAGCTGATAAACCGAAATTCACTCTGGGCAATATTACAATCGCTACCGGAACAAAGGCACCTGCTTCTCAATTAGCGAAAGGTGCAACTCGGGGATCGATAATAGGCGAAGCTATCAACACATCAAGAGATCTCGCCAACACCCCAGCAAATTTGATGACTCCAACCATCATCGCCGAGCGCGCGAGAGAGATCGCAGATCAAGCCGATATTAAAATCGAAATTCTTGAAAGATCTGACGCTGAGCGACTAGGAATGGGTTCATACCTTTCTGTAACAAACGGATCGCACCAACCGCCGAAATTCATAGTCATGACATATAAAAACGGTGGCCCGCGAAAACCAATCGCTCTGGTAGGTAAGGGAATAACCTTTGACACCGGTGGCACGTCGCTCAAGCCTCCAGGCGGTATGGAAAGTATGAAATATGATATGTCCGGTGCGGCGACGGTAATTTCGGCAATCGGCGCTATCGCTCGTTTGAAGCTTAAGACACATGTGGTCGCAATTGCGCCTTGCACCGAAAATATGCCCGGAGGTGGTGCAACGAAACCAGGTGACGTCGTTTATGCCATGGACGGCCAGTCGATTGAAGTTATAAATACAGATGCTGAGGGCAGGCTAGTTCTGGCAGACGGCATTGCCTATGCTAAAAAAGTAAAAAATGCCGGAGTCATACTCGATGTGGCAACTTTGACCGGAGCCATGAGTGTGTCTCTAGGAGACTATCGGATTGGAGTTTTTTGCAACCAAGATAACTTATTTCGCCAACTCGACTCGGTAGCTCAATCCACGGGTGAGTTAATCTGGAGAATGCCGATTGATGATTACTACAACAAGCAAATCAAAAGTGAGGTAGCAGATCTAGCAAACACAGGCGGCCGACTAGCAGGTTCGATTACTGCGGCCAAATTTATAGAAGCATTTGTCGGAGATAATCCGTGGGCTCACTTTGATATTGCTGGGTTAATGTCGGCAAAAAGTGACTCTGGGATTCACGTTAAAGGGAGTTCCGGTGTCCCAACCAAATCCCTGATTGAATATGTGGCTGCAAAAAGTGCAAGTTAGAAAACCATCGCGTCATGTCTGAAATTAATCCGTTTGGAATAGCCGGAATAATTATCTGGACCTCCAAAGAGCGATTTCAAAGCATGGAGGATTTCTATGTACACAAAATAGGCTTAGTGCCTCTACATCAGCGCGAATATTTTGTTAATTTCAAGTGGCCAGGAGACAAAAAAGACATTCGTCTGACAATTGGTGTCCACTCTAAAATACAAACCGACAACACCGACCCCGATCGCATAATGATTAACTTCCATGTTGCAGATATCCACGCCACCGCAAAGCGCTTGTCGAATGTTGGAATCACATTCATTCGTGAGCCTGAACAAGAATCATGGGGTGGCTGGATAGCAACAATCAGAGACCCTGATAGTAATACGGTTCAATTGTTACAATCACCGGACGAGACTTCTCGACCCAATTAATAGAACCCTAGCATTTACACCTGAAGATAATCACTAGCAAGGAGATGGCCCGGTATGAAAATTGGAATTGATTTTGACGACACACTTAATGACTATCGATCACTTCTAAAGGATTTAGTCCATGAGCGTCACCACAAAGAGCTAAAATCGGGCGAAACACTAGCTTCCACTATCGGGAAAGAAGTTAGTGAAAATCTCGTAAAAGAAGTTCTAGAAACAGAGCTTTCTCTTCGGCTCGTGCCTCGAAAAAATTCGATAGAAGTAATGCAACGACTAATTGAAGCCGGTCACGAGTTCATTATTCTAACTGCGAGGTATGATCGCGAAGTTCATTATATAGATGAGTGGCTCACTAAACACGGACTTCAGGCAAATGTCTACCCTACCAACCGTGAAGATAAGGGGCCAATAGCCAAACAGTTAGAACTAGCGTTTCATTTAGATGACATGATCTCTCAAATTAATACGTTCACCCGCGACCATCAAACTGTTCCGGTTTTGATCGCTGGTGGATGGATGCCCACAAGCCTTGCCGGTGGCGATAGCAACGCAACCAAAGTGTCAGATCTCGCTACGAAGGTTGAGGATTGGCTTGAATTTGAGTCACTGGTCAATACCGCCGCGCAAACTCAGACATCCGTGCGATAGCCGTTCCTTAATAAATGAAATCTTAGGACGCAGTAGATATGTCTCCCGCAGCAACTCGCTCACAGGCTCGGCCAAGACGCTTGGCTGCCTCCTCAAGATCACCTTTCTGAGCCCACGAATATGCAAGTCTGATATTCCGAGAGTTCATCTCCTCTTGATGAGGAAAAAACGCGTGCCCCGATGGTGCAATCAAGCCTTCTTCTACGGCCGCGGCCTGAACACTTTTTGGATCAAGTCCATGCTGCAAGTTAATCCACATAAAAAAGCCGCCTAAAGGCTCCTTGAATGTTAAGTACGGCTCACAATAATCACGAAGACCATTCGCCAGCGCGCTACACTTCTCTTGATAAAGGCTTCTCATCGAGACAATATGCTCATCCAGCTGACCTGAGCTCATAAAGTCTGTCAGCATGTGGTGCAATAATGGCGAATTCCCCATATCAAATCTCATCCGTAACACATGATCTAGCACTCTCGGATCACCGTGAATCCAACCCACCCTAAGACCAGTCGCTATAATTTTTGAAAAAGTACCAACCGAAATTACTCCGTGGCAGCCTGACAGCGTTGATAAATCTGTTGGCAACTGAGTAGATGGAAAGTATAGCTCCGCATATGCCTCATCATCGACCACTAGGATTTGGTGCTTAGCGGCAATTCGCAAAAGTTCCTCCCTGCGGTCCTGCGACATTGAAATACCTGCTGGATTATGAAAGGTAGCTATGGTGTAGATTATCTTTACTCTGGATCCATCTTTCGTGACCTTATCAATTGTGTCCTCCAGCTGATCAGTGCACATCCCATTATCGTCAATAGGAATTGTCACTATATTTGCCTGATGACCTCTGAACGTTCTGACCGATCCAGAAAAAGTTGGCCTTTCTGTAATGACAGTGTCACCGGGTGACAAGTATGCGCTACAAACTAAATCAATTGCTCCCGCACTACCATTAGTCATTAAAAAATGTTCGGCAGTTACATTAGCTCCGCGCTCCTTATTAAATCTCTTGGCCATTTCATGTCTTAAATCCTCGTACCCTACCCCGCCGCCATATCTTAGGGGTTCATCCGTAGGTACATTGATAGTGCGACTCATGGACTCGAGGAGTTGCTGCCGTGGAAGGGAGTCTGGATCAGGAATGCCGCCTCCCAGAGTGATCGGCGGGACTTTAGGCTCGATGTCTGCTGGCAACCCCCAGTCAGTAGATGATCCTCTCGAAAGAAATTTAGCACCGTCAGACGCCAATTCATCTAAGTCGTAGTCAGACCATATGGCTTCTAGCTCACCCGTGATACTCATGTGAATGCTCCATTTTTATTGCGTAAACACTGCCAAGATCCTAAAGTGCAATTGGTTTGTGTGGCAAGTCTTTATCCTGCACGAAAGGATAAAGCTATTGTAATCGACTTACTTACTAATGATTTTCAGCGATTTACCAAGCAATTTGATTGCGCTTGTTAAAGACACTTCATCAAGGGCTGAGAAAACAACTCTAGCCCTCAATCCCTGTTCGGCGTGATCCGACAGGTAATAGCCTTGGCCAGGTGATATGGCCACGCCTTGCAAAGCAGCGGCTTCCTGAACTTCGGTAGCAGAAAGCCCTTCACGCAGTGTTAACCAGTGGAAGAAACCACCCCGAGGCTCGGAAAAAGTCACGAAAGATTTACAGTACTTATCAAGTGACTCAGACACCACATCCCGTCTACTGCGATAAATCTTCTGAATTTTTTCCACATGCTCTGGGTATTCGTCGGAAGTGTAAAATTTATGAATGGCTTGCTGAACCAAAGACGATGAGGCATTATCAAATCTCATAAATTTGAGGGCCCCGGTGATAGAGGGGGAAGCCACTATGTATCCACTTCGCAACCCAGTAGCTATTGTTTTTGAAAATGTCCCGCAATAGATGACGCCTTGACCTTGGGCTAACTGAAACAAAGAAGCCGGGGGCGGCCCTGACAAATCAATACCTGCATAGGCACCATCCTCTATTAACAAAATCCCATGTCGGTTTGCGACTTCAATCAACGCTTTACGTCGCTCCAGTGACATTAGTACCGAAGACGGATTGTCATAATTTGGAATCAGATACGCTGCCTTTATCTTTAAGTTACCGGCCGCACCTTCGGTTAACGCCGAATCCAATCCTGTAGCACTAAATCCATCCGCGTCCTGCTCCACTGAAATTAGCTTTGCTCCGCGTGAAGTAAATGTTCTAATCGCACCTGGATAAGTAGGTGCTCCAACCAAAATTACGTCTCCATCATCCACAAAAGCTGCAGCTATGTTATCAAGTCCGTGCGCCGACCCTGACACTAAGCTCACCCACGATTCATCAATGCCGCTAACTGTTTTTGCGATTCTCTCTATGATCGCTTTTTTTAACGGCTCGAATCCATAATTTGGAGTGTCATAAGTAAGTGCCTGCTTAGGATTAACTCTAAGTACTTCGTCAAATGCTCGTCGTAACGCCTCAAGTGGAAGCGATTCGCTATCTGGAACTCCCGCATTAAGGTCGTACTCAAGCCTCGAAATTGACGTCGGTGAACCTAGCTGTTCTAATCGGCTGGAAAGAAGTGAACCAAGCTTGTTGGCATCATGAATACCCATTAACCCTCACCTCTTAACTCTTGCCTCAGTGATTATCCCTGTGGAAGCAATTGCGCCCTAACTACTAAACGATCACTATACTCTCTGGATTCAGCATCAAAGGTGCCGCCACAGGTATACAAGGTAACGCTCTCAACCGGGACGTCAGCAGTCCAGGCTTCTCTCCAATTTTCCACATCTGCGTCAAAGGCTCGACGCCAGATCACCTCGTATATATAAACTCTTTCATCAGTATGAATCTCAATCCTGTCACCTTGCGACAAAAACCGAAGATTCTGAAAAATTCCCGGGCCCCGATAATACGCTCCGGCGTATTGAACCGTAGCATTGTAGTCAACGTGGCCAGCTAAAATAGTATTACCACCAGACCCAGGTGTTCCGCCTAGCCGGTTCCATTGCGTTAAATCATACATAGCAACGTCAGCTGGGCCATATGGGTTTGGCATATTCGTCCCAATAGGGACAAAGTGGTTACAAATAGTCGCACTGACGCCCAAGCTTTTTATTTCCAGCCTGGCGCTGTTATCACAATCCGAATGATAACCGTATAGACTCGTGAATTGCTCAAGGTCTAGACTTTCATCTGAAGCTACTTCAGTACTGTCTCCCGCAGCAGTAGGAGTGGTTCGGATTGAATTGCTTGACCCTACAGCTACTACAGAATTGGAATTTGGCTGCACAAGACTGGTATCCGTTTCAATAGTGCATGCCGAGAAGATCATAAAGAAAACAAGGACGGACAGAACCGCTCCGGTTAACCGGATCAAACTCTTATCTTCCTTCAGTAAACAAAATAACACTGCCTCGACCCTACTTCATATAATTAAAAACGCTTGGATTAACTATGATACATCAGCAGGTTGCGGATCCTCATCTTTTGTCAATTAGGTCTTAGTATTACCGGTGTAGTTTACGCGCTAAAACATTTGGAAATAGGAGTGCATATGGCATCAGGCCCACTTGACGGAATAAGGGTGCTCGAATTCACCCAAATTATAGCCGGACCACTTGGCTGTCAGTTCTTAGCCGACCTGGGAGCCGAGGTGATCAAAATAGAACCCCCTACCGGTGAACCATGGAGGTTAGCTGCTCAATTCATTCCCCTTGAATCAAAAACATTCATCGGACTGAATCGAGGAAAAAAATCCCTGGCTATTAATCTCGCTAACGATAAATCCAAAGAGGCAATTCACCGCCTCGTTAACGACATAGATGTTGTCGTAATAAATTATCGTCCGGATGTAGCAAAACGGCTAGGAATCGATTACGAGACACTCTCGCAAATTAAACCCGACATAATATATCTCGACAACACGGCTTGGGGCCGCGACGGCCATCTTGCCGACCGACCCGGTTACGACATAGTGGTTCAGGCCTTCAGTGGAATGATGTCATCCGTTGGAAAAATTACAGATGCCGGCGCCCCACAAGTTGGCCCTGCATATGCCGACACAACAACCGGCTACGCTATCTGCTCCGGGGTCCTCGCAGCCCTATTTCACCGTGAACGAACAGGTGAGGGTCAAAAAGTCGAAACCAGCTTGCTCATAAATGCTCTCACAACTCACATGAGTGCTTTTCACAGTGTTCCCGTCGCCGACCAAATTCAAAGGGATTCATTTCTGCACACACTGACTGAATCCCGTGAAGCAGGAACACCGTACTCTGAGGTTCTTCAAAAACGTGATGATTTACTTAAAACAGCGGCTCAGGGAAACGTGTACTATCGCGTTTTTGAAACCGCTGATGGCGCCATTGCAATCGGCGCCCTTTCCGCAAGCCTGCGGGAAAAAGTACGAGTTACAGTAGGTTTTGAACATAACCGAGACGAACCGGGTTACGATCCGGTAAACTCGGCCCAGCTCGTGATTGATGCCTCAGTCATCGCCCAAGTGGAAGGGATTTTCCTGAGCCGCGACACTAATCAATGGGAAGAAGTGCTTACGACAGGTGGAGTGCCGTGCGCACCTGTAAAATTCGTTCAAGAATTACTTGATGATGAACAAGTTGTTTCGAACAACTATGTGATTGAACTGGAACACGAACTAGCTGGGCCTATCAAAATGCAGGCCCCCCCTTGGAAAATGTCAAAAACCCCTCCCACCCCTCAGGGAGCTAGTCCTTCATTAGGACGACATACAGACGAGCTACTTACTGAAATAGGTTACTCAGAAAGTGATATCGCTGATCTCAGGCAAAATGGAGCTATTCTATAACTGCACTAATTTTGAATCGGGGGAGGGCTGCCATTTCTAACTTTGTAACTATCGAAAAAACAGACGGCGTGGGTAGACTTCGGCTAACACGATCTGATAAACGTAATGCCATAAACGAAGAAATGGCAGTGGACATAATCGAAGCGATGTCAAATCTTGATGAGGATTCTGACATCATCGCTATCGTTATTGAGGGATCGGAGGGATCGTTTTGTGCTGGAGCTGATATGGCTGAAGCAAACGCAGCTTACGAACGTGGTGAAAGAAGGTTTAATCCCGCTCAAGAGGCAGCCAACAGAGTAGCCGCATCCGAAAAACCAACCATTGCAAGTGTCGATGGTCCTGCATACGGTGCCGGCGCTGCCCTCGCATGTGCATGTGATATCCGAATATGCAGTGATAGAACCCGCTTCCGCTTTCCTGGAGCTGATTACGGCTTGGTTGTGGGAGCTGCTGCCTTGCCATCAATCGTGGGCGGCCCCATAGCTAAAGAACTAATCTTTACTTCTCGAGTAGTAGACGCAGAAGAGGCATTAGATATTGGACTCGTGAACAAATGTGTTTCTCAAGCTGAGTTTTCTGCAGCCGTAGACCTAATAGCTAATCAGGTGGCTGCGGCCTCTCCCTTAGCTTTGAGGTGGTCGAAATCAACAATTAACGCATCAATAAATGGTGGAGATGCTGTGGGGCTTGAGGGTCAAGCTGATCTGCTTCTGCGAGGCGGACCAGATCATCAAAAGCGCTTCAGTCAGGCCACTCACAAGATTACAGGGAATAAGAGGTAGTTATGACGAATCAAAATACAGGTGGCCCAGGCGCCGAAGAAGCAGAAAAGGTACGCGGCTATCTTTTAGCCCAGGGCAGAAAATACACATGGGGTCAACTATGGCCTCGTATAATGGGTTCTCGAGCGGCACTAGTTGAATCACTCGCGGGAGTCTCTGATGAACAGGGTGACTGGGAACCAGGGAGTGGAACCGGCGAGGAAGCTTGGGGGATTACTCAAATCGTTCGACATGTAATCTCGGCTGGTGATGGCACCCTCGCGTCTGCGGAAGCCCTAGCTAATGGAAGCAACGCACCAGAGCGTGACTCGCCAAACCTTGACAACCTTACGCTTTCAGAATTAATGCCCTTACTGCTTGATTCATCTGAGAATTTGGCCACAATGCGTAAAAGAGTGCCTGAAAACCCAAACATGGAACTAACCGCACCTCACTCTTTTTTCGGAGAGCTTACATGTAAAGCATGGTTCCTATTTATACGCGTCCACGATACCGACCACTTAAACCAAATAGCTACAATAAAAGATACAGCCGGTTATCCTGAATAGATAAAATTTTTGATTAGATACGGACACTACACATGTCAGATTTATATAAAAACGGGCAGTCATATACGGCAGTTGAGGCTGCGAGCTTAGCCGAACGCGTTATCAATAAATGTACCGAGCTAGGCCTCACTATCGCCACCGCCGAATCAACTACCGGCGGACTAGTCGGTCACTTATTAGTGTCGGTCCCCGGAGCATCCAAAGTGTTCATTGGCGGCATTACGGCCTACCACGGACGCCCAAAAATAGACTTACTCCGCATTGATCGGCAAACTCTTGTTGACTCGGGCTCAGTGAGCCATGAGACGGCAATTGCAATGGCGAAAGGTTCTTCAGATCAATTCGGAGTAGATATATCAGTGTCAGAAAGCGGGATAGCAAGCACTACTGGGAACCCTGATCGCCCGGGCGGCCTTTACGCGCTATCGCTAGTCACAAATTCAGGCACGGAAAAAAGTGAACTCTTGCTGTTCTCTGGTAATCGCACCGAAACCATGTACAGTGCCTCTGCTACTCTTTTTGAATGGATTCTTGAAAGCATAGAATAGTAGTTACAGAATTACACCTGCTTCTCGCATGGACTCTATTTCCTGCTCCGAAAAACCAGCCATCTCCGCATACCTGTCATTATCCCTACCAAGTGCTGGTGATGCACTAGTTTCCAACGGGGTTGCCGACATCTTAATAATTGGGCCAACTTGTGTTTGTGGACCTGTTAATTCATGATCGATTTCGGCCAACATACCATTTGCTATTACCTGTGGGTCGGTCAACATATCCTCGGGAAAATTCACAGGCCCGCCCGGCACTCCCTCTCGATCTAGAATCTCCATCCACTCCTGTGTCGTTTTCGATCTAACAAACGCTTCAAGCTCTTTCACCTGCCTTGTTGCATCTTCAATCCATTCAGGAGTAGCAGACGCGAGGTTGGGATCGGCCCACCCAAGAAAATCTGTTTCGAGAGCCGTTCTCACCTTGGCCCACAAGCCGGAGGACAGCGCACCAACAGCCATGGCTCCGTCTTTCGTTTGATACGGACGATAATAAATATTCGCGATACCTCCCAATAAAGAGCTGATTCCGCCATTCCTCGCTTCAAGAAGCTCCACATAGCTTGCGTTCTCCGAACGCTTCTTGGCAACCATCTCCCTACTTGCGTATGCACCTGATTGAGAATCAGCCAACGGAAGATCAAAAATCGACGACGCCTGAAATGACAGCGCGGTTTGCAAGAGCGTCGACTCGACCAATTGACCTTCTCCGGTGCGTTCACGATGAAACAAAGCAGCTGTAATGCCCCAAGCTAACGCGAGACCGGTTCCGTAGTCCGCAATTGCCGTAGAGCTAATTGTCTTCGGTTCTCCATCATCACCGAGCTTGCCTTCAGCGGCCATCATCCCGGATACGGCCTGAACGACTATGTCATAACCTGGTCGATGTGACCAAGGACCACTTCTCCCGAACGCGGTATTGTCGGCATATATCAAATCAGACTTAATCGCTGACAAAGTCGTGTAATCAATCCCTAGGCGCTTAGCAACATCAGGTCGATAGTTGACCAAAACAACGTCACAAAAGGGAATCAATTTCGTAATCAAGTCCTGCGCAGCAGGATCTTGAAGAGCGATTGCTAATGAATTTTTACCCCGGTTTAAGCTTTGAAAATATTTAGCCTCTCCTGGATAGAATTGTGAAAACTGACGCCATGGTTCACCGTCTGGCGGTTCCACCTTGATTACTTCAGCACCCATTTCAGCCAAATTTTGACAGGCGTATGGTCCAGCAATGATTTGAGAAAACTCCAACACCCGTATTCCTTCTAATGCACCTGCCATAGCTACCCTCCCCATATGCGCGCCATCTTCTTGTCTAATCCTAGACCGGTCTTCAAACATTTTGCAAAGGCTTGATATGCTAGATAACAAATCGTTTTAGCACAAGGAAAATAATGCCCGGAAAAATTCTAGCCGACTACGAAAAATTACATAGGAAGTCACTAGCTTTGGCCACCCAAGCCGCAAGCCTATTCCCTTCTGGGGTGACTCATGATGCTAGATCCTTTTTTCCATTTCCAATCTATGTCGAGCGCGCTGCCGGAGGTAAAAAATGGGACGTAGACGGGAATATGTATGTCGATTTCATTGGAGGGCATGGATCGCTGCTGTTAGGGCATAGACACCCTGAGGTTATGGATGCTGCTGATAAAGCTTCTAAGCGGGGAACCCACTTTGGCTCGTCGCATGACCTGGAAATAGATTGGGCAAAACTTGTTCTGGATCTGGTTCCTTGCGCAGAAAAAGTTCGCTTTACCTCATCCGGAACCGAAGCAACAATGATGGCCCTTCGATTGGCAAGAGCATATACCAATCGAGATAAAATTATAAAATTCACAGATCACTTCCACGGATGGCATGACATCGTAGTTGGGCGACAAAGAGAAGACCAATCGTTGCCGTCCTCAATTGGGGTACCTGACAGCTTTTATGAATCACTTGCCGTTTTGGCGCCAAATAATGAAGAAATGTTGGTCGAAGCCTTGTCAGAAAATGATATTGCCGCGGTGATTATCGAGCCTACCGGTGCTCATTGGGGAAGCCATCCAATCCATAAAAGTTTTCTTGAAGCTATACGATTACAGACCTCTAAGTCCGGCACGTTATTTATTATGGATGAAGTGATTACCGGATTTCGAGCCTCCCCCGGCGGCATCCAACAGAAATACAACATAACTCCTGATCTTTCAACACACGCAAAAATTTTAGCCGGGGGATTCCCTGGGGGCTGCGTGACTGGAAAAAGTGAAATTATGGATATCCTTGAGTTGCGTGAGTTAGATGAATTTTGGAATAGAGAACAGCGAATTGCGCACCAAGGAACCTATAATGCAAACCCCGTCTCCGCGGCCGCTGGTTCAAAAACACTAGGTCTCATCAAAGAGGGTGCGCACACCCAGACTGCCGATGCCACCACCGCTGACCTTGTGTCTCAGCTGAATAAGCTCTTCGAGGCTAGAACTCTCGATGCTTCTGCCTGGCATGTATCGAGCATGTGGCATCTAAACCTCGGTGAAAATTCACCAAAATCAACTGATGTAGAAAACAATCCTGACTACCTACCTTCTGGTATCGATAAACCACTGCTACAGCCACTGCGGTGGGCCTTATATAACCATGGTGTCGATTTAATGGCTGACGGAGGTATGGTTTCCTCGGCTCACGGAAAAGAGGAAATAGCACTCACTGTAGAAGCATTTGATCTGGCCATAAATGACTTAAGGGACGATGGGTATCTCTAAATTAACAAACAGCGAAATTACGGAAGAGCTCACAAATCGCCTCCAACACTGGAAGTTGATTGAGAACAAACTTCAAGCCTCATTTAAGCTAACGAGCTTCGCCGAATCTCTGACACTAATTGCGCAGATTGGAACTATCTCCGAAAAACTCGATCATCACGCCGAGATTTGGAATCTCTACGATCAAGTGACCTTATCCGTATGGTCGCACGACGCAGGCGGCATCACTGAACGTGACCTTGAGTTCGCTCAACAGGCTACATCTGCCTATCAGGCTATAGCAGGTCGGGGTCAGGCATATCAATCCCAAACAACGACCAGCCCGCCCGAGTCGGCATAGATCCTCCTTGCTGAATTCGAAGGCCTTGGCTGTTATTCGAATTCAGCGTTAATTCAATAGCCCAACGGGACAATCCTTGAACTCCCTCCATCTGCGCCATTTCATCCAAAGAAAAAAAGCCCGCATTTGCGATTTCATCACCGTCCCAAACTGGCTCACCTGACAGATAATCTAGGGCGAAAACGATGTATACATTAGCGGAAGGCCCCCCCGCTGTCCCCCCCAAAGAGTGCCTGAACGCTACAGCACGGTTTACCTTGGCTTCTACTCCAGCTTCCTCCATCACCTCTCGAGCAACACCTTCTGTAATTACTTCGTCTTGCTCTACGTACCCACCTGGCAACTGCCATGTGCCCGAGAATGGTTCCCAACCTCTCTGCACCAAAAGGGCCTTGTTATCTCTCAGCACTACACCCGCACATCCAATGGAAGATTCTCCGAAAAAAATAAATTTGCAGCCAGACGTGGGACAGGCAGGTCGGTCCCTGCCGCCATCCATTTTCCAAACCAAAGAATTTGCGCACCTTGGACAATATTTTATGTTCTCTGGAAGCGGATTTGCTGTCACTACGTTCTCCTCATTTTTTACTTGTTAATTAAACTCGGCCTGAATCGAAGTCGAATATACCTCGAGCAATAGAAAGTCTTAAAATATCCGAAGCTCCTCCGGCAAATCTTAGCGATCTTACTCGTCGATACATCTGTTCCAGCGCCTCCCCCTCAATAAGTGCTTGCCCACCAGCGAGCTGTACTGCTGTGTCTACGACCCTACCTATCATCTCCGTACAGAGTACTTTAGTTGCTGCGGCCTCGTTGACAACATCTTCGCCTGCTTCTGCTAGCCGGGCTGTTCTGTATAACGCCGATCTTGCAGCATATAAATCGATTCGCATATCAGAATAGCGAAGGCGCACGCCTTCTCGATCACTCAATCGAGTCCCCGATCTATGAGCCGCATTCAATCGATCGGTTATGTGCTTAATGGTCCAGATACCCATCCCGCATGCACCTGCTGAGATTTGAAGACGCTCTTCGCCTATGTTGGACATTGCGCGAGGCATACCTTCACCAATCTCCCCTACTGTATGAGCATTCGAAACACGCACTCCATCCAGTCCTAACTCAACATGGCTTCCGCCCTCTAATGACCTAAAACTTCTGGTTATTTCAACTCCAGGAAGATTACTGTCTACTAAAACCATTGCTGGCCCAGCAGCCATGTCACCAAGCTCTTCCACATTTACGAATACTGCAAAAAAATCAGCCGTAGCGCCACCCGTAACAAATGATTTTGAACCTGTGACCACTAAATCCGCCCCGTCACGAATCGCATATGTTTGCCTCTCAGGCGCAGTAGCCCCTGAAGGTTCAGTAAAAGCAAACGACCACCGCTTTTCTCCTTGCATTACCGGATCCAAGTAAACAGATTTCATCTCTCCTGTTAAATTCCGCAGAAAACCAGGGTCTGGCCCAAGCACGAAGCCGCCCATCGAGCTATTCGCTGATGCCACAGATTCACGCGCTATCGTAAGAGCGAGCGGTCCAGCGCCAGAGCCGCCAAATTCCTCAGATTGGGTAAGTTGAAATATCCCGTACTCTTTGGACTTAGCTATTACGGCTTTCCGTCGATCGACATCGTTAGCTTCGGCATTTTCTATATCCTCAAGCTCAACCAGTAGCGCCTCAACTCGTGTCCGTAAATCTTGCATCTCTGCACTTATAAACTCTGGCATCTCGCACCTTTTACTTCTGCATTTTTGGCATCTTTCAGTCTAAAAGACTTGCCTTAGATTACTACGACTTTCCCCAAACAAGCCGTCCGCATTTTTCTCAACAATCGATGCTGCAGATTGATTTATCACTCATTGTTTTCTCTCGACGCGCCTCGGAACTTGTTAGCAATTTTTAAAAAAATACCTAAATCTTCGTATTCGGACTTGCAAGCCACAGCCACTTTGTCGTATTTTCAAGTGGTCAGAAATCACTTCTAATTAATCAAAAGTATTTCTTGACGAAGGGGCGGGGAAACCCCTGATTTTATAAAAAAGAACACTCGATATTTTATTATCGGAGCCACGGCTGATGGTGGGGGAGCCACTAGTTCGATCTCATAGGGGAATACCAATTACTACTAAGAAGCCCACCAACCACCAAGATACTGCAAGTGATATTTGGGAACAGGCAACTGTTTTACTACAAAAGGAAATAGGTAAGCGCCTCTGGACTACTTGGTTTGCCGACCTTCATGTCTCAGAAATAACGTCTAAGTCAATAATTATGGAGGCGCCACAACTTGCTGTTGAAAGAATAAAGAAACAATGGCTTAGTGAACTTAGCAACGCTGTGTCTGATGCGGGCGGCCATGGCCTAAAAATTACTTTACAGGTAGCTGAACCAGAATCCACAGATCAGGAGAAGACTAGTAAAAACACAGCCTCTGTTGCGCATGATGATCTAGGTGACATTAGACTAAATCCCCGCTTCACATTTGATACGTTCGCTGAGGCAGAATGTAATTCGTTCGCACTTGGTCGGGCAAGAGAAGCCGCCCTCGGAAAGGCCATCGACTACAGCCCTCTGCAAATTAGCGGTCCTGCAGGTATGGGTAAAACCCACCTTTTGCATGCGATTGGAGCAGAACTTGTTAAAGCAGGTAAAAAAATAACAATCACAACCGCTGATGAGTTTACGGCTGATTTTATTTCGGCAGTGACCGGTAAGGACGGTCAGAATAAACGAACTAAGATTTCTGATTTTCGAGATAAATATAGAAAAATTGATGCCTTGCTAATCGATGGCCTGGATTTCTTTGATGGATCCAAGCCTAAGTCTGTCTTAGAGCTGGCCGAAGTTCTAAACGAACTTAACACTCGATCAAAACTCGTTGTTGTTACTTCAAGAAAAAATCCACTTAGCCTTAAAGTACATGAGGAACTCAAAAATCGAATGCATGGCGGATTTACCGTTAGGTTAGCAGAGCCGAACACTGAAGACGGTGCCATTATAGTGAAGCATCTCGCCTCTGCTGTCGGTATCAAGCATATTTCAAAAGAGGCCGCCGCGACTCTTGCCAGACGGCGACAACAATCCGTATCAAGACTTGTTTCAGGCGTGAATTCGCTCAACGTTTATTTAGAGGTTACTAAATTAAAGCCAACCGTTGAGGCCGTTAATGCGGCCCTAGAGATGAGTACACCCCCGCCCGAGGGCTTGATTGACTCGTCTATCGTGTCTCAGGTGGTTTCAGAATATTTTGACATACCTTGGGATGAGATAATTTCAGGCCGGCAAACTCACGACCTAACCCGGGCTAAGCACATGGCGATGTACCTGCTACGAACTGTTTGTGAGTTGCCGGTAAAAGAAACTGCACGGTTCGTGGGCCTTAAACACTACTCAAATGCGTCACGTGCGGAAAAAGATATTACCTTAAAAATGAAATCCAGCCCCTCGTTACGCGATTCAGTGGCCACGCTGATTGAAAAAATTAATGAAGCGGCCTAATCACTAAAATAAACTCTTTTACGTGAAATAAATTCAGCAACACCTCTGGGTAAATCTGCTTCATTAAGAGGATTTACGCCACTTTGAAGGCGCCCTCGTAAGTACGTTGACGTAGTCGCCAATGGCTTCATCGGCACGAAATCAAGTTTTTCACTAATGTTTGGTATTAAAGCCAGCAGCTTCGCATCTGGGATAATCCCTGTACTTTGTCTATCCGCGATAGCTAAGCGAGCCGAAGCTATAATTTTTTCTGGCTGGACCCAATTACTCATGTCTGCAAGGGAATCGCCTCCGATGATAAACCAGAGTCCCGCGCCTGGATGTTCGACCTGCAATGTCTCTAATGTTTCGAAAGTATACGTTGGTCCCGACCTGTCAATCTCAACCCTAGACGACGTTGCCCAACTCAAATCTCTTATTGCTTCATTAACCATTGCATATCTTAACTCCGCAGAGGTTAAATCATCCCTCTTTTTTCTCCACGGGTTACCGGCCGGCATAAATATCACTGAGTTTAGGTTTAGCTCTTGTCTCGCAGCTCTTGCAAGCTCCAAATGTGCACGATGCGGGGGATCAAAGGTGCCACCCAACACCCCAATGCGACTCTTCATTGACTTTACATATCCCACACAACGAACAAATCTCTGACTTTGACCCTGTCGCCATCCCTCACTCCGGCCCTCCTTAGCTCTCGCTCAACACCCAGCCTTTTCATTCTGTCAAAAAATTCCGCTCGGGCTTCTTCTTGCTGAAGATCGAGAGTTAGGGCCCACCACTCAACAGTTTCTCCTTTTAACTCAGGTTCTTTACCATCCTCGCTCAAGACCACGAATCTCCTGGTTTCTGTGACTTTCGGTTTTAAAATGGGAACACTCACTGAAGATGTTCTAGCATCCAGGCGCACTTGTTCAAGTGCTTTGTTTGCTAGATTATCAAGACCTTCTCCGCTTTGCCCTGATATTTCATAAAAGTCGCCAAATTCAGCCCTAATCTCATCCTCAACAAGCTCGAGCTGTGCCTTGGCGTCAGGGTTATCTGTTTTGTTGAGCGCTAAAATAACAGGCTTCTGGTCCAAGTTATGGCCCGAACTCGCCAGCTCTCCCTGAATTATTCGAATATCTTGAACCGGGTCTTCCCGACCCATATCCACAAGGTGGATCAGCACTTTAGTCCGCTCAATATGTCTCAGGAATTCATGACCTAACCCTACACCTTTGCTAGCTCCCTCTATCAAGCCTGGCATGTCCGCAGCGACAAACGAATCATACCCCAAATAGACAACACCTAAATTAGGTTCGAGTGTTGTGAATTCATAGGAGCCAATCTTTGGCTGTGCCTGTGACCATGCTGAAAGCAACGTAGACTTCCCCGCGTTAGGTAAGCCCACCAAACCGACATCTGCCAATAATTTAAGCTCAATTTGTAGATGCTTCTGCTGGCCAACCATTCCCTTTTGGGCAAACATGGGGGTTTGGCGAGTTGATTTAGCAAATCTCTTATTCCCGCGACCCCCTCGACCTCCACGGGCCGCTATAAACACCATCCCGTTCTCATCCAAGTCTGCTAACCGTTCACCGCCTGCATCTATCTCTTTAAGGGGGACTCCAATTTGGTGGTTACCGTCTGGCACACCCCAAAGTATCGAGCCGGTTGGCACATAAAGCACTACATCCGCACCAGTGGCCCCGTGCCTCTGCTTCGTATTTCCTTTAACTCCGTCTGTCGCTTGAACTGTCCGCGTATTTGAGTATTCTTGTAAAGTACTTATATTATCCGCCGCAATAAAAACCACATCTCCGCCACGCCCTCCGTCACCACCATCCGGTCCACCGCGCGGGATGAATTTTTCACGCCGGAATGAGACAGCACCATCGCCGCCAGCACCACCAATCACTTCAAAATTCACCACATCTAACATGAAATTTCCTGTTTTTTTAAACTTCTTATTTCAATTTTTGTTTTACTTTAAGCTTAGTTTGGTTAGGTATCTAATTTATTTAATAGTAGTAGTAGGTGAGATAATGTGTGAAAGATGTAGTTGGATCTGTGGAACTTCTCAGACATAGCAGCACTTTAAATATCTAAACCGCTTGAAATATTTGTTAAGCTTTTGTGCAAAAAAACCCAAGCTTCGCTTGCTAATACCAAGACAAAGAATTTTATATTTTTGATACACGAGCACTAGAAAAATATTCAAAAAAGATTAAATAATTAAGGCTGATATTAAACATGTCGCTCACAGTGTAGCGTTGCGAAGGCGGTCACCAACCTCGAAACCTTCGGGCGGTTTCCCTGCAAGTACTGAGGCTCGTGGGATAGGTGGAAAAAGAAAGGGGCGAAGGCGCGCGTCTTCATAAAACTCAAACCCAGCGTTTTCTGCAACTTCTTGAAATGTTTCAGTAGATCGAAGAATAGGTTGACTTACATAACGCGACAGAACGTAAGAGTTCCAGCGGTCGAGCTTTTTGTTCCCACTTGGACCGAATTCCCAAAGTAGAAAAAGTCCACCTGGTGCTAATAATCGATATGCTTCAGAAAAAAGCTTCAACAAGTTATTTTCGTCTAGGTGTTTAGCCACATAACCACAGGTTATTAGATTGAATGTGGCGGTCTTCAGGGGTATATCAGTTGCGGTAGCCTGAAGTAAGTGCAAACCTGCATGTCGGTCATGCCCTCCTTTCGAGTTGTTTGTTCGAGCGATTTTCTGGGCGGT
>Ga0114933_10001056_pt1 | contig 31632 bp, 21 predicted proteins | sample 4SBtaG_FD_89691 | JGI IMG/M metagenome (GOLD analysis project Ga0114933, IMG submission 89691) | Deep subsurface microbial communities from Kolumbo volcano to uncover new lineages of life (NeLLi) - 4SBTROV12_W25 metaG | ecosystem: Environmental > Aquatic > Marine > Volcanic | place: Kolumbo... | reverse complement strand
TCTCGCCGCCCCTCTTCGCTGCGCTCTGCAGCAGCAACCTCACCGTCGCCCTCGAGCGCCTCGGCCGCTACAAGAAGCTCATCGCACCGATGCGCCTCGAGACGGAACGCTCCCCCGAGGGGCTGACCGCGTCCTTTCGCTTCCTCTATGCGAGCGCGCCGGCGCCCGCGTCGATGGTGGTCTTCGAGTGCATGTTCCTCGTGGGCCTCGCCCGCATGGCCACGCGTGAGGTGGTAAGGCCCCGCGCGGTCACGATGCCCGACTGGCCCAAGCCGAAGGCGGCGCTGGAGCGCTGGTTCGGATCCAGCATCAAACGCGGTGACGTCTACTCGGTCACGTTCTCGGCAGCCGACGCAGAGCGCCCATTTGTCACCGAGAACGATGCCATGTGGAGGGTCTTCGAACCCGAGCTGCAGAAGCGACTCGCGGAGCTCGACGATCGGGCCACGCTCTCGGAGCGGGTGAGCGCGGTGCTGCTCGAGTCACTGCCGAGCGGGGAGGTCTCGATGGACGAGGTCGCGGCCCGGCTCGGCGTCTCCAAGCGCACGCTGCAGCGTCATCTCAGGGCCGAGGGGGCGAGCTACCAGCGACTGCTCGCCGAGACGCGCGAGCACCTCGCCCGCTTCTACCTGGCCAAGACAGATCTCTCGTGTGCAGAGATCTCCTTCCTCCTCGGCTACGAAGAACCGAATTCCTTCTTCCGGGCCTTCCACGAGTGGACGGGCGACTCACCGCTCCGCGTGCGAGAGACCCTCGCGCTCCACTGAAGACGACGGCTGACGCTCGAGGCGACTTCAGCCGAAGGGCACGTCGAGGGCAAAGACGTATCCCCCGCCTTCACGCTGAAGCACCTCCCGGAGGCCCAGCTTGCGGAGCGTGGAGAGCGCGACCTTCACGCGGTTGAGCCCCGAGGCCCCGGTCGGCGCCTCGCCCGGCCAGCCGGCTTCGAGCAGCTCGTGCACCGTGAGGGGCCGCGGCGGGTGTTCGCGTCGCGCACCGGCGAGGGCCTCCACCAAGCGCCAGAGCACGCCGCGCCGGGAGAGATCGACGACCGAACCGTCGGGTAGGCTCACGCGACGGGTCTCACCGTCGACCCGCAAGGACCCGTGGCCGAGCGCCGCCCGGAGCAGGCGCAGCGCCAGACGCAGATCGTCCGACGGTTGCAGCGCGCCGCTCTCTTCGACCTCGGCACAGACCGCCCTCGCCTCGGTGCGCGCCTCCTCCTCCGGGATGAGGCCGGCCCGGCCTCGCGCCAGCGCGAGGTGGTGGCGGTGGACCCGAGCGGCTTGTTCGATCCCTCGGTCGTGCACGCTCTCGAGGGCCCGGTCGACCTCCGCGAACGCCTCGGCCGCCGCTTCGATTCGGTCGCAGCCCGCCTCCGCCGATCCACGCAGAGCGCCGATGACCGCAACGAGGCGTGCATCACCCACGCGCCGGAGGCCGTCGAGCGATGGCTCGTACCGTGCCAGCGCGGCGCGCAGGTCTCCGCGCTCATGCTCGACCGCTCCCGCGTAGCCGCCGAGGTGCGCGGCGTAGAGTCGGTGGCCCACGCGCCTGACCCGATCAAACGCGCGGACGTGTAGCGCGGCCGCTTCTTCGAGATCGCCGATCTCCTGCTCGAGGATCGCGAGGTTGCCCTCGGCGAGCCCCAGTGTCAGCGGATCGGTCTGCTCGTCGAGACCTTCGATGGCCTCCCGGTACGCCTCCCGAGCTTCATCGAGGCGACCTTGCTGAAGGCGCACCGCTCCCACGTCGGCTCGCAGCTGCGCAGCCCGCCTTTGCGAACCGAGCTCCTCCGCGATCACGCGAGCGGCCTCGTAGTCCTGGAGGGCGTCTTCGAGCTCGCCCCGGGCGTGGTGGATGACGCCGCGCATGCGCAACGAGGCGACCCCCGCGAGGGTCTGGCGCTCGGTCGCCTTCACGGCTCCGTCGATCGCCGCGGCGGCGTCGTCGACGCGCCCCCGCGCGAGCTCCGCGTGGGCGAGGAGGGTAGCGGCAGAGGGCCCCGCCCGGCGGTAGGCGTCCACCGCTTCGTCCGTGCGCCCGAGCGTCTCGAGCGCGCGGCCTCGGATGGCCTCGGTGTTCGGCATGCCGTCGATGACCTGGAGCGCGTCGGCCGTGGGGCCGCGGGTCAGAGCGACCTCCGCCACCCCGCGAGCGAGTGCGTCCGTGGCTGCGCCGTCGCTCTGCTGGAGCGCTGTCCGGAGGTGGTCGACCTCATCGATCAGTCGCCTCAACGCCTTCTCGGCGCCCGGGCCGTCGAGCAGCCGCAGCTCCCGCGTCACGAGCCCAGCGTAGAAGCCAACGAAGCGCTCGCGGGCCGGCCCGGCGTCGTCCAAGAAGTGCTCGCTGGCGAACGCTCGGACGGGCGCGTAGAGGCGACACCGTCCGCCGGTCCGCGTCAGAAGTGACTTGTCCCGGAGTCCCTGCAGGCTCTCGATGGCCGCGCCATGGGCTGCTCCGATCACCGCCTCCGCCGCGTCGACTCGGAAGGGCGCCTCGAAGATCGCGCAGCAGCTCAGTGCGCGTCGCTCATGTTCGTCCAGGCGCTCCCACGAGGCGGCGATTGCGCCCCGCAGCGTTCGGCCGGAGCGCTTGGTGTCGATGAGCACCAAGCCGTCGTCGAGCCGGGCGAGCGCCTCTTCGGGCTCGAGCAAACTGAGCCGAGCTGCGACCAGCTCGATCGCGAGGGGAATGCCCTCGAGGCGCGCGGCGAGCTCGCGCAGCGCCTCGTTCGTTTCATCCGGGCGCCCGGCGCGCTCTCGGAGGAGTTGTTCGGCTTCCTCGAGCGGCAGTGGTCCAACTTCGACGACGACCTCACCCGGGAGCCCCAGCCGCTCCTGGCTCGTGACGAGCGCCCTCGCGTCCGGAGCGGTGTCCAGCCAGCGGGCCAGCACGTCGACGAGTGCGTCGAGGCAGCCCTCGGCTTCGTCGAGGATCAACCGCGTGTCGCCACGACCCTCGAGCGCCCAGCCCACCTCTGTGATCGGATCGGTCGGCTCCATCCAGCTGAGCCGCAGCCCGAGCACGTCCGCGACCCGCGCGCAGACCTCGTCGGACCGGCTGCCGCCCGGCAGATCGATCCAGGCTGGCGCAAGGCCCTGCTCGCTCCAGCCGCGTGCGAGCGCTCGAGCGAGGCGCGTCTTGCCCATGCCCGGCGGTCCGACGAGCGTCACCAAGCGCGCACCCTCGTCGAATCGACGCGAGAGCTCCGAGATCTCGGCCGCGCGCCCAACCAGGGCGGCGAAGGGAGGTGAGCTTGGGGCGCGAACGGTCATCGCACGCGCATCATAGGCGAGCCGCGGCCATGCGAGCCCGATTCCGTTCGCCTTGCACGGAACCCCGGCGGATATTAGTAACTCCTGCCTGAGTTACCCATGAAGCATCACCGACCGACGCACGCTCCTCTCACCCTCCTCATCCTGCTCCTCGCCGGCTGCGCAGCAGAGGGCGCGCCGGCGAGCTCAGCTGGCTCATCGGCCGCGCTCGAGCAGATCGACGGCTGGGAGGGCAGCGGTGAGTCGCTCGACGTGTACTTCGTGCCCGAGGGTGACGAGCTAGAGGACCGGATCGCCGACGCGGTGGCTGGCGCGGAGACGAGCATTCGGGTCGCCATGTACAACCTGCGCAGCCGCCGGCTGGGCTACCTCCTGCTCGAGCGCCAGCGCGCTGGGGTGGATGTGCAGGTGCTGCTCGACGCTCGCCAGATGGCCAAGCCCTGGAACACCCTCGACGACGAACTCGGCGAGCAGGGGCTGGAGATTGTTCCGATCGAGAACAACCGCAGTCGGTACTCCACGCTTCACGACAAGATGGCCGTGATCGACGGCCAGCACGTCTTTCTCGGCTCGGCGAGCTGGGGCGAGTCGGCGCTGCATGCCAACAACGAGGTCATCCTCGAGCTGAACTCCCCTGCGCTGGCGACCGTCGTGCACGCCGAGCTCGACGAGATCATCAGCGGCGTCGCGCTCCCTCGTACGGGCGACGTGGCGAGCAACGCGCAGCTCTACTTCTCGCCTGGTGACCGCCTCGACCGTGTCATCGAGGACGAGATCGACGCCGCCACCGACCGGGTCTGGCTGGCCGTCTTTTCGCTTCGCCTGAGCTGGCTCGGCGACGCGCTCATCCGCGCCCACCAGCGGGGCGTCGACGTTCGGGTGATCACCGACCGCAACCAGTCGGAGAGCACAGACGTGGACGACCGACTCCGAGCCGCCGGCATCACGGTCATCGAGGCGAGCAACACCACGGGCGCACACACGGCGATGCACCACAAGTTCGCGGTCATCGACGGGCACACCACGCTCGTGGGCTCCTACAACTGGACCTACACCGCGACCTTTCACAACTACGAGGACCTCGCGGTCATCGCCGACGACCCCGAGGTCGCCGCCGCGTTCGAGGGGGAGATGGGGCGCCTCTGGGCCCGCTACGCTCCCGAGCAGGACAACCTCGTGTCCGACCAGATGCCGGTCGCCGTCGATGTCTTCTGTGACAACACTCAGTACGGCGACACGCTCGTTCTCGTCGGCGATGCGCCAGCCCTCGGGGCGTGGGATCCTCACGCTGGGGTGCCGCTCTCGGGCGTGACCTGGCCTCAGTGGAGCGGCAGCGTCGAGCTGCGCGCCGGCTCGCGGGTTTCCTACAAGCTCGTCGTGATCGGCCGAGATGGCCAGGTGCGGTGGGAGAGCGGCGCAAACCGCGAGGCCCTCGTTCCGACCGACCCGTACGAGTCGCTGGTGCTGGAGGGCGCGTTCCGTGAGTGACGCGCGGCGCTCGCTGCTGCTCGCCGTGGTCTTCGCCGCCGCCTGCGCCGACCCGGGGGCCGGCAGCAGCTCGGCGCTCAACGCGCCGAGCTGGGCGCTCTCGCCGGCCGGCTCGGGCTCGTGGGCGGAGGCGCGAGCCGACGAACACGCGCTGGTGCGCGCCTGGGTCGACGCGAGGGTCGCCAACCTCCGCTACGACAAGCGTGTGTTTGTCGAAGTGTTCGCGCCCTACGAAGGTGGAAGCGCGCACCGGACGCTGCACGAGGCGACCTACCGGTCGACCGAGGCCGACGGCCACGAGCGGTGGGGCACTGACGAGATCGAGATCTACCCCGAAGGCGGGCCGCACGGCGCCCACCTTGCGGGCCCGGTGCTCTACCGACTCTCGATGCAGCACCGCGTCGACGGAGTCGACGCGATGGTCCGCACCGCTTGGCAGCCACTCTACGGCGAAGGCGAGCGCGTGGAGCCGGGAGCGGGTGCGTTCGACGTCGCGCCGCTGACGGCGCTGCATCCGCTCGCCTCGCCCGCCGAGCCAGAGGTCCTCTTTGCGCCCTTCGATGATCCGGGTCGCCGGGTCGTCCATGAGATCGACGCGCTGATCGAGGCGCAGGAGCGTGAGCCGGGCGCTCGCCACACCCTGCACGCGGCCGTGTTCAACGTATACGACCCCGAGATCGTGGACCGCTTGATCGCGGCTCACCGGGCCGGGGTCGAGGTTCGCCTGCTCATCGATGGACGCAAGCTTCGCCCGTGGATGGCGTGGCACCAGGGTGACGACCGACTGCTCGCCGCGGGCGTGCCCGTGCTCGGCGTCATGCGGCCCGATGGCGGCGCGATGCACGACAAGATCGCTATCTTCGACGGTCGGCGAGTGATGACCGGATCGATGAACTGGGAGCCGGGCGCGCGGCACGCCAACCACGAGAACGTGCTCGTGCTCGAAGACCCGGAGCTCGTCGCGGCGTATGCGGCGCGCGTGCACGCCATCGCGGGCGGAGTGCTCGGGCCTCGGCTCCACGCCGCCGACCCCGCGGCGCCGATGAGCGTGAGCTTCGCGCCCGATGAGGCCCCGACCGCGATCATGGGCGATCTGATCGACGCGGCCACGAGCTCTGTTCACGTCGCGATGTTCACCAACAAGGACATCGTCTACTGGCGGGGTGGCCAGCAGACCTCCCTCTTCGAGCGCATGGCGGCGGCCGTCGATCGTGGGGTCGAGGTGACCGCCGTGATCGACCACGGCATCCACGAGGCGTCGGAGTACTACGGACGGGTCAGCGAGGACGACCCATCGGACGAGCGGCTCGAGTCCCTGGGGGTGCACGTCGTGCGCGCCGACAACGTCTTCGGGCCCTATGCGTCGATGCACCACAAGTTCGCCGTCATCGACCGCAGGATCCTCGTGACCGGTGCCTTCAACTGGTACCACGACGCCGCCTACCGCAACGACGAGGACATGCTCGTGGTGCGTGACACGAGCCTCGCGGAGCGTTTCGAGGCCGAGTTCGTCGACCTGCTCCACCGCTACGACCCCGCGTTCGACCCGGCCGCTTGGCCTGCGGCGAACCTGCGGGTCGAGTTTGCCAACGACCGAACCGTCTGGGGAGATCGCGTCGTGCTCGTCGGCGACTTGCCGGCGCTCGGCGGCTGGGATCCGGAGCGCGGCGTGTCGCTGGATGCGAGCACCTGGCCCCTCTGGTCCGCCGAGCTGGAGCTACCTCGGGGAGTTCGCGCGAACTTCAAGCTCGTCACCATCGATGCGGCTGGGATCGCGCACTGGGAGCCTGGAGAGAATCGCACCCTCACCGCCACCGACGGCGTGATCACCGGCGTCCAGCGCTGAGCCTCAATCGTCTTCCGCGTACGACATCACCACCCACGCGCGGTCCGGGGACATCTTCGCGGTGAGCTCATCGAGCGCCCGCAGCAGCTCGTTCTGCTGCAGCGGCTTGGTGAGGTAGCGGTCGATGCCCAGGCTCTCGTGCCTCGCCCGGTCCGAGACCACGCTGAGAATCAGGATCGGGAGCTCCTCGGTGCTCGGATCGGCGCGGAGCATGGCGGCGACGTCGTAGCCCGTGAGCCCAGGCATCAGTACGTCGAGGATCACGAGGTCGGGCTGCGCCTCTCTCACCGCCGCCACGGCGGCGATGCCGTCCACCGCGGTGCGAACGGAGTGCCCCTCGTCTTCGAGCGTCTGACGCAGGAGCTCCCGGACCCCGGCATCGTCGTCGACGACGAGGATCTCTGCGGGCCGTCGAAGGTGAGGCTCGAGCGCGTCGCCCATCTGGGTTACGAGCTCTTGAGCCGTGGTCTCGTCGACGCTGCTGCGAGCGTGGCTAGGCAAGGTAAAGCAGAAACGGCTGCCCTGAACCGGCGCGTCCTCGACCCAGATGCGTCCGCCGTGGTGCTCCACGATGCGCCGGCAGATCGGCAACCCGAGCCCCGTGCCGCGGGGCTTGTCCGTGAGGGTGTCCTCGGCCTGTTTGAACTTCTCGAAGATCCGCTCGCGTTGGGACAGTGGAACACCGGAGCCGGTGTCGGTGACGGTGAAGAGCACGCCCTCCGGGTGGGGGACGGCGGCGAGCGTCACGGTTCCCTCTCGCGTGAACTTGGACGCGTTGCTGATCAGGTTGATCAACACCTGCAGGAGTCGTTGTCGGTCGACCTCGAGGACGCCGACAATCGGGTCGCCGCCACGTGAGCAGACGACGTCGTCGCTCGAGAAGAGACCGGAGGTCACTTCGATGGCCTCATCGATCAGCGCGTGCGGTTCGACGGTGTCCGTGTGCCACTCGATGCCGCCCGCCTCCATCTTCGAGATGTCGAGCACGTCGTCGATCAGGTTGGAGAGGCGCTTGCCCTCCCGAGCGATGATCTCGAGGTTGCGTTCGACGGTCGAGAGCGCGCCGACCGCTTTGCCATCTTCGGGATCGACGGCTGGTGCGACGCGCTTCTGGAGCTTGCGTCGAGCGAGCATCGCGAACCCCAAGACGCTCGTCAGCGGCGTGCGCAGCTCATGCGAGACGGTGGCGATGAAGTCGGTCTTGAGCCGGTCCAGCTCGCGCGCTCGTGTCACGTCTCGAACCGCCACGACGGCGCCGAGCGTGATCCGCCGCACCCTCAGCTCGTCCACGTGGATGGGCGCAGCATGGACCTCCAAGACGCGGCCGTCCGGAAGCACCATCTCCCGGGTCGTGGGCGCGTCGAGGGAGAGGCACTCAGCGACGATCTCTGCGAGCGGCGGGCTGACCTCCGAGAGCGAGCCACCGAGGAGGTGTGGCGAGATGCCTCCGAGCAGGTCCGCCATGGCCGGGTTCCAAAGCTCGATCCGTCGGCGCGCGTCGACGGAGATGATACCGTCGCTCAGGTGATTGAGCACCGCCGCGCGCTGCGCGAGGGCGCGGCGGAGGTCACGTGTGCGCTTCTCGACCTTCTTCTCGAGCTCTTCGTTGAGCGACTCGAGGCGTCGCTGTGCCTCCCGGCGCAGTGTCACGTCGCGAGCGAACGTGATGTAGAGCTCCGTCCCAGAGACCCGCGTGCGCGTGAGAGAGAGCACGAGATCGAGCGTCTTGCCCTCATGGTTGTTCCATTGCGCTTCGACTTCGAGCGCCTCGGCACCCAGGCTCCGGTAGAGCACCTGCAGCTCGCTGGCGTCGCGGTTCAGGTCGTGGGCGAAGATGGGGACCTCCACCAAGGCCTCCCGGGAAAGACCCAGCAGCCGGCACGCCGCGGGGTTGACGTCGGCGATCGCTCCGTCGATGTCGTGCACGAAGACCGCGTCGCTCGCCTGCTCGAGCACATGCCGGTGCCGGTCTTCGGCGTTCTCCAGCGCCGACCACGCCAGGTCGTCCCGCGTGGTGTCTCGCTTGACCGCGATGTGGCCGACCACGCGTCGGCTGCTGTCGTACGCAGCGGCGATGGCGACCGTCTGAAAAGATAGAGATCCGTCTTGTCGCTTGGCGGTGAACTGACCGCTCCAGATCTTTCCTGCTTCAACGGTCTCGCCGATGCCCTCGTAGTGGTTCTCGTCCTGGTTCCCGGTCCGGAAGAGCTCCCCCGGTGTCCGGCCCAGCGCGCTCTCCCGCGAGTAGCCGGTGACGCGTTCGAAGGCCGGGTTCACGTCCAGCAAGGTCGCCTCGGGGTCGGTGATCTCGACCGAGTCGTTCACCATCTCGAGGAGCCGTTCGAGCCAGGGTCCGCGGGCTCGCGCGATGGCGCGCCGGACGTGCAAGCGCAGCGCCTCCGGAGACGCCGAGCGGCGGACCACCGCATCTGCGCTGGCCCTCAGGGCCGAGACTTCTCCTTCGTCGTCCCCGACGATCGCGACGACGGCATGTCCTGCTCGCTTGGCGGTATCGAGCGCATCGGAGGCTCCGTCCGCGTCCCACTCCACGATCGTGGTCGGCCATCGAACGGCTTCCTCGGCGAGCGCCGCGCGCACCTCGCGCTCGAGCCCTTCGTCGCCGTAGAAACTCCATCCCATCGGCCTGGATTCTCGCACGGCTTTCGGTTGCCTGCGATTTTGCTTTGCTGGAGCCCTGGGTCGTTGGGACTTGCGAACGACAACCGAGGGACCCATTGACAGCTCCTCGATGTCCTCTTCCGATTCCAAACCGGCGACGAGACGGCCGAGACGACGCCGGTGGATCAAGGGGCTGGGGGTCGTCGTCGCGCTCCTGACCTTGGCCGCCGTCGGCTTGCTCATCGACGCCTGGGAGGCGCTCGGACAAGGAGCGTCGGGGGCCCGGCTCGCTCGCATGCAGCGGTCGGCGCAATGGGATGGCGACGGGTTCGAGAACCCCGAACCGCTCTGGAACGACATTTGGGGATCGATCTCGGGGATGGCGAGTGGCAGCGACTACAGCGTCCCCGACTCACCCCTCGACGTCGTACGCCCTCGCGCCAGCCTCTTCACCGAGGCGCCTCAGAGCGGGCTTCGCGTGACATGGCTCGGCCACTCGACCCTCTTGATCGAGATCGACGGTCGCCGAATCCTCACCGATCCCGTCTGGGGCGAATACAGCAGCCCGTTTACCTGGACTGGCCCGGAGCGCTGGTACGCCCCTCCGATCGCCCTCGAGGACCTGCCTCCGATCGACGCGGTCTTGATCTCCCACGATCACTACGACCACCTCGACCATCCGACGATGGTCGCGATGCGCGACTGGGACACGGTCTTCGTGGTGCCGCTCGGCGTGGGCGCACACCTCGTGTACTGGGGCATCCCAGCGGATCGCATCGTGGTGCTCGATTGGTGGGAGCGCACGCAGGTCGGCGACCTGACGGTCGTCTGCACCCCCGCGCGGCACGCCTCAGGCCGACAGGTCTTCGACCAGAACGACACCTTGTGGGCGGGTTACGCACTCCTCGGAGATACGCATCGCGTGATGTTCACCGGCGACACGGGGCTCTTTGACGGCATGCGCGAGATTGGCCGTCGCCTCGGCCCGTTCGACCTGACCATGATCGAGGTCGGCGCCTACAACCGCGCGTGGCCCGACTGGCACCTGGGACCGGAGCAGGCGGTGCTGGCCCATCGGATGCTTCGCGGTCGCGCGATGTTGCCGATCCACTGGGGCCTCTTCGACCTCGCCATGCACGGGTGGACCGAGCCGATCGAGCGCACGGTCGTGGCGGCGGAGGCCCAAGACATTCGTCTGCTGACGCCCCGACCGGGGCAGCCCTTCGAACTCGACGACTCGACGGAGCTCGCCCGATGGTGGCCGGAGGTGCCGTGGGAGAGCGCCGAGGAGCACGCCATCGAAGCGACGTCGGTGGATCGACGCGTCGACTGAAGAGCTGACTGGCGGAGTCGAGTCGCTTGAGAGGCCACCGGCCGAGTCGGGTAGTCTCACCCCTGGAGGTCCGCATGAGCGAGCGACGGGTGGCGCTGATCACAGGTGGAGCGCGGGGCATCGGCCACGGCATCGGGGTGGCCCTGGCCGCTGACGGCTGGGACATCGGGTTCTGCTACCGCACGAGCGAAGACGACGCTCTTCGCACCTGCGCGGCGATCGTCGACGCCGGGGGGCGAGCTCGCGCGGTGCGCGTGGATGTCTCCGAGCCAGCCGAGGTGGAGCGCTTCGTGGCGGAAGTCGAAGCGGACCTGGGCCGGATCGACGCCGTAGTGAACTGCGCCGGTCCGTACCATCGCGCGAAGCTCCTTGAGGAGACCCCCGAGGGCTGGCGCTCGATGTTCGCGAACAACCTCGACCCCGTCTTCTTCACCGCGAAACTCGCGACGGCGGGCATGATCGAGCGGGGCTGGGGGAGGATCTTGAGCTTCTCGATGGCGCCCGCCGATCGCGTTCAGGCCAACACGACGGTGACGGCTCACTTCATCGCGAAGATGGGCGTGCTGGCGCTCAGCCGAGCGCTCGCCAAGGAGCTCGCGCCGCACGGCGTCACCGTCAACTGCATCTCGCCCGGGTTCGTCGACAGCAAGAGCGCGCCGGAGGCGGAGCTGGCGAAGATGACCAAGCGGATCCCCGCGAAGCATGTCGGCACGGTCGACGACTGCGTCGCGGCGGCCCGCTATTTTCTCTCGGACGAGGCGTCCTACGTCACCGGCTCGAACCTGGTGGTCAGCGGAGGGTGGGGCCTCTGAGGGCTACTTTGCGGCTTCGCGAAACGATGGGGCCGTGCGATCGTCGGCTCGTGCGGATCGGCCCAGCGCTCGCGGTTCTGGTGTCTCTGACGCTCCTCTCGCCGTCCTTCGTTCTCGCCGACGATGGTGATGGAGTTCTGGTGCGCCGCGCCGTCCCCGACCTCGACGGTCGGCCGCCTTCCGACGAAGATCCGGTGCTCGACGCGCTCTTGTGGATCCCGCGCGTCCTGACCTCGCCGCTCTACCTGATCAGCGAGTACGTGATCCGGCAGCCGCTCGGGGCGTTGCTCACGGCGCTGGAGGAGGAGGGCGTCATCGACGCGCTCTTTGCGTCCGGCGGCAACTACGGCGTGCTCCCAACCATGCTCTACGAGTTTGGGCTCAGCCCCTCGTTTGGGCTCTACGGCTACGTCGGCGGGTGGCCGTTCGAGGCGAACCGCCTGAGCGTGCACGCGGCGACCTTCGGGGAGGACTGGCTGCGATTGATCGTGCGCGATCGCGTTCAGATCACGCCGGAGATGGATTTCGCGCTGCGGGTCGAGCTCCGGCGGCGGCCTGATCAGCTCGTCGAGGGCATCGGCTACAACGCACCGCTGACCCCGCGAACGCGGTTTGGCGTCGACCAGGTCGAGGCCCGCATGGAGCTGAGCTATCGCCCCTGGCGTCGGAGCGGCTTCAACTACCAGGCGGGCTACCGCTCGGTCGATTTCGCGGACCGCGGGTGGAACGGCGAGCCGTCCGCAGGGAGCATCGAACGGGTCGCGCCGCTCGTGTCCTTCGACACGGGTTACGAGCTCCTCTTCTTTCGGGGCGACTTTCTCATCGACACCCATGACCCACAGGAAGAGTTGACGCGCTCTCGCTTTCGCCTGCGACTCATCGTGGAGCAGAACGCTGCGTTCGGTGGCCTCACGGCTGGCCCGCGTGACGCGCTCTTCACCAACTGGGTTCGCTGGGGAGGGGAGGTGGCGGCGTCCACCGACTTCCTCGGTCGGGGGCGAGCTTTCATGCTGCGTTTGCGCGCTGATGGCGTGACGCCGCTGGACGACGGACCGGTCGGAGGAACGGGGATGATCCCCTTTTACGAGTTGCCCGACGCGGGCGGGAAGGGACCGCTCCCGGGGTTCATCACCGGGCAGCTCCGCGGTGGATCGGTCATCGGGTTGACGCTCGAGTACGTCTGGCCCGTCTATGCGTTTGTCGACGGCTCCCTGCATGTCTCGGTCGGCAACGCGTTCGGCGTGCACTATGAGGACTTCGCCTGGGACCGCCTGCGCATCTCCTGGGGGGTTGGCCTGGTCCCGCGCTTCGCGGGGGAGCATCTCGTGGAGATCTCCGTCGACGTCGGCACAGAGACCTTCGCTCGGGGCGCGGAGATCACCACGGCGCGTGTGGTGGTCGGCGCGCGCCACGGACTCTGAAGCGCGCTGTCGTCGCTAAGGGTCCGGCCGCTCGAGGCCTACGACCCGAAAGGTGTCGTCCCCCATCTGATAGAGGTGCACGCGTGCCGGAGCGCTCCGCTCGCGGCCGATCGTCTCGGCGTATACGTCGATGACACGGTAGTGAGGATTGGACTCGCTGGCGTCAACGAACCGAGGCAGCTGTAGGCAGACCCGATTGCCGGTGCGCCCGGCCGTGACAGGCACGCTTCCTTCTCGGGGCCAGTCCTCCCACGCCTCGGCTCGATAGCGCCGCTCCGAGCGGAAGCGGATCCCGGACTCGAGCGCGAGGTCGTCGAGACAAAGCGTGTGGTCGTTGACCTCCGGATAGGTCAGCGGCGAGAGCCGAATCAGGTATCGCTCGAGCAAGCGCGCGCGCCGCTCGAGGAGGATTCGGAAGAGCTCCGAACGCGTCGTCGGGCTCGAGAAACGACCCGATGAGATCGCGGCGATCAAGTGCGCATCGGTGAAGCGCGCGATGATGCGCGCCATCCACGCTCGGTCCCGCTCGGTCGCGCGATCAAACGCTGGGTTGGGGTATCCGTTGCGCCAATGTTCGGGCTCGAAGCGGGCCGCGTCATAGAAGCCCAATACGTCGCCGGCGCGCCCGCGGGTGGCTCCGAAGTAGCCGCGATCAATTGCGCCGAGGGAGAGGAAGTCTTCCGCGATGTGGCCGAGGTCCAAGTAGTTTGAGAGCCCGAAGCTCTGGCTCAGGAGAAACGACGTGTCGAAGATCTGGCCGAAGGAGTCGCCTGCGTCGAGCACATAGTGTCGCAAGTAACCTTGACCGTCGTCACCGACCTCCATCCAAGCGTCCATGTTGTTCTCGGCGCGCGTGTCGATGTGGTTGAGCCAGGCGCTCAGCACCCACATGCCGCGCACCTCGCGCCGGTCCTCATGGGGAAACACGTCGTTGGGGTCGTCATCTCTGAGCCCATCGAAGCGCCATCCTCCGAGCGGGCGACCGGGGATGTACTCGCTCAGGCTCCCGCGCAGTCGGCCGTCGGGTGATCGGCCAGCGCGGTCGAGCAGTCCGTCGACGTCTTCTTGGGTGGGGAGCTCGTGGTCGCCGTCGGGTTCCGACGCCAGCGTGAGCGCGCTTCGGTCGAAGAGGATCACCCGGTTGCAGGGGGTGAAGTAGCCCGCCCCCCAGAAGATGCGCGTTGCGATCGAGTCCGCGGCGGTTCCGCGCTCCGGCGCGTCGAAGTCGATCTTGAAGATCGACGTGTGCCCGTCCGCGGCTCGAATGACGAGGCCAGGACTGGACCCGGAGGTCTTTGCCCGAATGACGGTCCAGGGTCGCGGCGGATCTTCGGCCGAGGCACACGCCCCAGCGCGCAGCTGCGCAGGCGTCGTTTCATTTCGCCCGATCCGGTTGGTGAACCAGCTCGAGTCCGGGACCTCGTCGAGCGCGTTGACGTTGACCGCCTCGCGCGCGCGCCGATAGAGCAGCGCGTCACTGAGCGGCCGAAAGAGCGTGTGATCGACGCGGTCCCACTGCGGTGGGGTGTAGATCTCCGCCGGCCGCTCGGAAAAGAGGTTTGCGTCGCTGTCCTGCCACACGGGCTCGGCGAGCGGGAACCGGTGAGGCCCATGCCCGCATCCGCAGAGCAACACTGCCAGCCACACGAGACGTCGCACGCGCGCATGGTACCGCGCCAAGGCCAAGAGACTGCGTATTCATTCACACTGGATTAATCCTGTGAAGTGCTTGTAGGATAATCGACCGGCCTTGGGTGCATCGAAGCCGGATTGTCGACTGAGGGGGAACATTGTCCCGAACGCAGCTGGGTCTCGCTGTCTTCTTTGTGATCGCCGCCGCCACGAGCTTCGGCTCCACGGCCGAGGCTCAAGCCTGCTTGGGCATGTGCTCGGGGAGCGGCGACTCGTGCGCCGCAGACCTCGGCTGCGGAGGCGGAATGAGCTGCACGGGGGCCTGCGCGGCCCCAGCCGCGTTCCCGCTCGACACCGAATTCACGCCCGTCGAGTGTGAAGACCCCACGGCGATCCCCTCTCAGGACCCTTGCTCCGACGAGGCGCGTGATCACCGGAACATCATCGGTGGCGGCGCGACGCCGGCCTACAGCTTCAGCCAGGATGGCACCTACTTCTACCTGCGTCTCCGTGTCGAGGCGGACCCCCGGCAGGCCACTGCGCTGCGGGCCTTCGCGTGGGGATTTGGGCTCGACGCCGACAACGACGGCGATTCGAGGCTTACATCACGGCCATCGGGCAAGGCATGTCGGATCGGGTCGAGATCCAAGATCAAGACGCGGACAACGGCGTCAGCCCCGACTTCGTGCTCGGCAGTGGCGGCGCGGATGACACGTCTCTCTACCCTGTGCTGACCGATATGTCGGGCCCCACTTGGGTGGAGGTCAGCGATGCGCCGGGGGGCAACTTCTGCGTCGACGACACCGACATGGGCGACTTCTTCATGACCGTGGCGGTCCCGCTCGCCGTGCTCGCCGACTTGGGCGCTCGGTAGCCTGGTCGCCTATGGGGGGAGCTCCTCAGCGTTCACGGGCATCCAGAACGACATCGTCTGCGCCGACGGCACCGACTCGTGCTCGATCGGCGCGGACTGCCCGACGGGTATCTGTCTCGCGACGGGGATCTGCGCGCCTCCGGTGCCTCCGATCTTCACCGGCTGCGTCGATATCGACACCGACATGGACGGCATCGACGAAGGCTGCAACGCGATGCTGCCTCAGTGTCTTGTCGGGGGCGGCACGTCGACCTGCGTGGAGTGCATCACCGACGCCCACTGCGACGACTCGAACGACTGCACGGCCGATACCTGCGTCTCCAACGCCTGCGTCTTCACCGCCGAGCCGGCCGGCACGATGTGCGCGGGCGGCAGCTGCGATGGTGACCCGACGACCCCGATGTGCATCGCCTGTGTCGACGACGCGACCGGTTCGATGGTCGACTCCGGCTGTACGGCCGTGGAGCCGGTCTGCGACACCTCGACGACGCCGATCTGCGTGACCTGCCTCGACGACACCGCCGGCGGCACCGACACGGGTTGCGGGGCGGCCGCGCCCGACTGCGACACCACGGGGGTCTCACCGGTCTGCGTGGGCTGCATCACGGACGGCGACTGCGACGACACCAACGACTGCACGACCGACGCGTGTGTCGCAGGGGTCTGCGGCAACACGCCCCTCATGGCCGGCACCATGTGCGCGGGAGGCGTGTGCAGCGGCGCGAGTGCGATGTGCGTGGCCTGCGTCGATGACGCGGCCGGCACGATGATGGACACCGGCTGCACGGCCGGCGTGCCCGTTTGTGACACGTCCGGCGCCGCGCCGATCTGCGCTGAGTGTGTCGTTGACGCCGACTGTGACGACGGCAACGAATGCACGGCGGACATGTGCACCGCCGGTGTCTGCGGCGCGACGCCGATCATGGCGGGCACGATGTGCAGCGGCGGCGTCTGCGATGGGGCCGCCTCGCCTGCTTGCGTGCCGTGTGTCGACGACGCTGCCGGGACGGCGACCGACTCCGGCTGCACGACCGGCTCGCCCACGTGTGAACTGGTCGGCGGGACTCCCGCCTGCACCGGCTGTGGGGTGGACGCAGATTGCGACGATGGCAACGAGTGCACCACGGACACGTGTGTCGCGGCGGTGTGCTCGAGGACACCTACGGCGGCGGGCTCGATGTGCACCGCCGGCGTCTGCAGTGGCGACCCAACCGCGCCCGCGTGCTTGGCCTGCGTCGACGACCAGACGGGCGACACGATGGACACCGGCTGCACGGCCGGCATGCCGCTCTGCGATGAGAGCGGCGCCGCGCCCGTTTGTGTTACGTGTGTCGACGACGGCGCCGGGGTCGATCCCGGGTGCGCCGACCCGACCGAGGTGTGTTTGGTCACCGGCGGGACGGCGACCTGCGTTGACTGCGAAGACACCGCGACCGGCACCGGCATGGACTTCGGCTGCGACGCGGCAACGCCCATCTGTGGCGCGGCCGCCGGCGGAGGCTCGGTGACGTGCGTGGAGTGCACCATCGATTCCGAGTGCCCGGGCATGACGCTCTGCAACACGATGGCGGGCACGTGCAACATGGGCTGCACGATGGACTCCGAGTGCGGCGGGACGACCCCCATCTGCGATGTGGCGTCGGGCATGTGCGTGGAGTGCACCGAGGACGGTAACTGCACGGGACGCCAGGTCTGCTCGATGATGGGCAACACCTGTGAGGTGCCTGACTCGGACGAGGACGGAATCCCGGACGACATGGATCTCGACGACGACAACGACGGCATCCCCGATGTCGACGAGCTCGGCGGCATGGACCGGAGCGTCGACACGGACGGCGACGGCGTCCAGGACTTCGAGGATCCCGACAGTGTTACGTGTGATGATGCGGACGCCGATGGGGTCTGCGACACGCTCGTGCCCGACGTCGATTTTGACGGCGACGGGGTGCCGAACCACCTCGATCTCGACGCTGACGGCGACGGCCTGACGGACCTCCGCGAGGGCGGCGGCCCGGACACGAACGGCGACGGTCTCGTCGATGGCTTCGTGGATATGGACGGCAACGGCCTCGATGATGGGGTGATGGCTTCGCCGCTTCCCCTCCCGAACACCGACGGCACGGGTGGACCGGACTTCCTGGACCTCGACGCCGACGGCGACGGACTCACCGATGTTCGCGAAGCCGACGGCACGGACAACGACGGTGACGGTCGCGCCGACGGAGGTGACAGCGACGGCAACGGCCTCGTCGACAGCGCCGATCCGGGCACCGCGGGGCGGGCACTGCCGGGTCCGGACACGGACGGTGATGGCGCGCCCGACTGGCAGGACGTCGACAGCGACGGCGACCTCGTGCCGGACGCTACCGAAGGCACCGACGGTGACCACGACGGAATACCCGATGTGGTGCCGAGCGGGAACGACGCAGACAACGACGGCCTCGACGACGCGTTTGATCCGGACGCGAGTGGAACGCGTCCTTCGGAGCCCGACACCGACGGCGACGGAACGGTCGACTGGCGTGATCCAGACGACGACGGCGACATGATCCCGACGACCGATGAGGACGGTAACGGCGACGGCGATCCGACCAACGACGATGACGACGGAAACGGGGTGCCCAACTACCTCGACCCGCAGGTCGAGACCGACGGCGGACTCTCGGGCGGTGCCCTCTGCGCGATCAGCGCGCCTGGCACCGGAGGCGGCGCGGCGCCGCTCTTCCTGCTGGCCCTCGGCCTCGCGTTTGTCCTCCGGCGTCGCCGCTGAGCTGAGCCCGCGCGGGCTCAGCTCGCGCTTGGCTCACCCATGAAAACCCGTAGGTCGGCGATCAGGTTCGCCGGCCTGAACGGCTTGCGCATCCACCGGAGGCGTGGCTCGTCCGGGACCGACCAGCCGAGTTCACTCGGGCTCGCGGCGCTGAGGATGACGACCGGGACGGTCGTCTCACATCTCTGGCGGACGGCCTCGTAGAACTCGAGGCCATTCATGTCCGGCATCATCGCGTCCACGATCACCAGGTCCGTCGGCGCGGCGAGCAATGCCTTCATGGCTTCGCCTGGGTCCTCGAGCACGAGGGCCTCGCAGCCTCCCGCGGCTCGAAGGGTGATCTCGAGCAGCCGACGGGTCGCCGACTCGTCATCGAGCGCAACGACGCGCCAACCGAGCTTCGGCTTCTTGGGGGCGGCGGGCTTCGGTGGCGGCGCGACCGAGTGTGAACTTCGCCCGGCCTTTTCTGTCGCCTTGGCGAGGCGCTTCGCTCCCTCGACGACGACCAGCGTAGAGGCATCGGCGGAGATGGCGGTCTCCAACCGCCCCGCGCGCTCGGTGAGCTTCGGGTGTCCCGCGCTCCCGGCGATGCCACGGAGCTTGTGGGCCAGGCGCTTCACATCCGCCCGCGCGCTCGCGTCGCCAGCCTCGAGGCGCTCCGCGGCGGCGACGAGTTCAGCCGCCCGGCCGGCGAAACCAGCCTCGGTCTTTGCGCGTAGCGCCGCGAGTCTTTTCTCCAGCTCTCCGAGCTTGCTCATCCCAATCCGGCCTCGTTTCGAGATGCAATTCTTGCATGGATTCCGCCCGACAGGCACGCTCGGAGTTCATCGATGAGCTCTGAGCCCCCGGAGAGCAGCCGTACCTGGATTCCCCCGTTGAGGAGTCGTACCCCGTCCACGATTCCACCTGGAATCGGACCGGGCGCGCAACTCGACGCGACCTATCGGCTCGTCGACGAGCTCGGCGAAGGCGCCATGGGCGTGGTCTTCCTCGGCCGGGACGTGCTGCTCGAGCGCGACGTCGCGATCAAGTTCATCCAGCCCGAGCTGGTACGAAGCATCGAGTCCCACGACCGCTTTCTCCTCGAGGCGCGCACGATGGCCCGCATTCATCACGTGAACGTCGTCGAGATCTACGCCTACGGCGAGTACGGCGGCGCGCCGTACTTCGTCATGGAGTACGTGCCGGGCACGACGGCGTTCGACTGGATCGAGGAGCACGGTACGCCGCACCTCTCGGTGGACGAGGCGATCGGCATCCTCGACCAGACCTGCCGCGGGATCGCCGCGATCCACGAGGCCGGCGCGGTGCACCGGGATCTCAAGCCGACCAACATCCTCATCGGGCCCGCTTTTCGCGTCTGTGTGATGGACCTGGGCCTCGCCAAGGTGCTCGACCGAGCGATCGAGGAGGAGAAAGACACCGTCAGCGGCACGCCGGCCTACATGGCGCCGGAGGTGGTGCTGGGCACCCTGATGAACCCGGAGCTCGAGAGCCAAGCGGACGTCTATTCGCTCGGGGTCATGGCCTTCGAAATGGTCACCGGCCGACTTCCATTCGAGTACGCGAGTCCCACCGAGATGATGCTGGCCCACGTGGAGCAGGAGCCCCCGGTCCCGAGCGACCTGCGCCGCGACCTGCCGCCCGCGTTTGATGCGGTGATCCTCGGCGCGCTCGAGAAAGATCCCGAGCGACGCATCCAGGGCGCGGAGGCCTTCCGGCGCGCCTTGCTCGAAGCGCGCGAGAGCGTGAGCTCTTCCAAGGGCCCGCAGCGCATCCTCATCGCCGATGACGATGACGACTTCCGCGAGCTGGTCCAGGTCACGCTGAGCTGCGCCTTCGAGGACGCCGAGTTCATCTCGGTCCCCGATGGTGCCTCCGCGGTGAAGGAGGCAGAGGCGAACGGCGTGTCCCTGGCGATCGTGGACTTGGACATGCCCGGCATGAACGGGGTCGAGGTCACAGCGGCGTTTCGCGGGATCCCGCGCCTCGCCAAGACGCCGATTCTCGTGGTGACCGCGACCGGTGGCGCGCCCGATTGGCGACTCCTTCAGTCGCTCGGGGCGGACGGTTTTGTGGTGAAGCCGATCGACCCCGTCAGCCTCATCGCGCTCGCTCGCCGCACCCTCGGGTCCTGACGCCCGAGCGCTGGAAGAGGGCGCCCGGGGTCAGCGTGCGCGCATCGCCGAAAGGTGCGTGATCGCGACCGCCAAGGCGTCGGTCGCGTCGACGCCGAGCTTCTCCTCCACGCCGAGCATCGTGCTCACCAGCCGGCCCAGCTGCTCCTTGTCTGCGGCGCCACGGCCCGCGACCGTTCGCTTGACCAGCGCGGGCGGGTATTCACCGAGCGGCAGGCCCCGCTTCGCGACCAGGAGCAGCACGACCCCGCGCACGTGGCCGAGCTTGATCGCGGCGTTGGCGTATTTCGCGTAGAACACATCCTCGACCGCAACCGCGTTGGGCCGGTGCTCCTCGATCAACCCCTCGAGGCTGTCGTAGATGATCTCCAGTCGATCGGCGAGCGGCGCTTTGGGGTTCAACTTGATGACGCCAGCTCCCACGCTGCTCATGCGCCGCCGGCGGTCGGCCTCGACGACGCCCCACCCCGTGAGCCGTGAGCCGGGGTCGACGCCGAGGACGCGGATCAAGCGTCGAGCTCAGCGAGCAGGTCGGCCGACGGTGTGAAGTCCGTGAAGACGTTTTGCACATCATCGTGATCGTCGATCAAGTCGAGGATCGAGATGTTCTTCCGGCCCTCTTTGCCGCCGATCTCTTTGGGGGTCTTCGGGATGCGTTCGAGCTTGCACTCGAGGATCTTCACGCCGGCCTTTTCGATGGCGTCTCGCACGGTGTCCATGTCCGCGCGCGCGGTCGTCACGACCCATCGGTCGTCGTCGAGCGCTAGATCCTCCGCGCCGGCGCCCACCGCGATCTCGAAGAGCTGCTCTTCGGTCCCCGCGTCTTCGGGCACGCGCACGATCCCCTTCTGCTCGAAGGCCCAGCCGGCTGAGCCGCCCTGACCGAGGGCGCCGCCGTTCTTGTCGAAGAGCTGCCGCATCTCTGCGGCGGTACGGTTCCGGTTGTCGGTCACGACCTCCACCAAGATCAGCGTGCCGCCGGGGCCCACGCCCTCGTAGAGCAGCTCCTCATAGGTCACGCCCTCGAGCTCGCCGGTGCCCTTCTTGATGGCTCGCTCGATGTTCTCGCGGGGCATGTTCACCCCCCGCGCCTCATCGACCGCGTGTCGGAGCCGCGGGTTGCCAGCTGGGTCCCCACCGCCCAGGCGGGCCGCGACCGTGATCTCCTTGATGATTTTGGTGAAGATCCGTCCGCGCTTGGCGTCCTGGCGCCCCTTGCGGTGCTTGATCGTTGACCATTTATTGTGGCCGCTCATGCCGCTCCAATCGAGAGTGCGGGAAAATAGGAAGCTCAGCTATGGCGCGTCAACCGTGGGTGATATAGCGCCCCCATGTTCGAGCTGCCCCCCGCGCCGCGAATGAGCGGCGGCCTCCTTCGTTCTGTCGTCGCTTCGACCGCCGCCGAGCCCATTCGCCGCGCCCTGGCGTCGGTCATGCGCAAAGATCTCGGCATCCGCGCGGCGCTCGATCTGCCGGCCTCGAGCCGCGCGGAGATGCCGCTCTCGTCGCGCGTGCTGCGCGCTAGGGACCGGCACGAGCATGCGTCGGCTGAGCTCGGCGCACCCCCGGCGCCCAGCGCGATCGCTAGCGCCGCGGTGTGGGAGGCGCGCTACGCCGCGAAGGAGGCGACGCCGGTGGAGGTCACCGAGCGTGCGATCGCCGAGGCGAATCGTCTGGCTGGAGCCCGGCCGACGATGGGGTGCTTCACGGTGATCGACGAGGCCGGCGCCATGCGAGACGCCGACGCGAGCGCCAAGCGCTGGTCTGACGGCGCTCCCCTCGGTCCGCTCGACGGGGTCGTCGTGCCGATCAAGGAAGAGGTCGACATCGAGGGGCACGGCTACCGCCTCGGCACGTCCTACATTCCCCCATCGAGCCAGGCGAGTGACGGCACGAGCGTGGCGCGACTGCGAGCGGCAGGAGCCATCATCCTCGGTCAGACCCTCATGACCGAGATGGGCATGTCGCCGCTCGGCGTGAACCCGAACCGCAAGATGCCGCGCAACGCGCACGCGATCGACCGACTCGCCGGCGGTAGCTCCACAGGCAGCGGCATCGCCGTGGCGTCCGGACTCTGCCCGGTCGCGCTCGGGAGCGACGGCGGCGGCTCGATCCGCATCCCGGCGAGCTTCAACAGCCTCTTTGGCATCAAGCCCACGTTCGGCCGGATCTCGCGGCAGGGGGATGGGTTCGGCGGCACGATGGACCACCTCGGGCCGATCGGGGCATCGGCGCGCGACCTCGCCATCTTCATCGAGGCGGCCAGCGGCGCCGATCCAGACGACGAGATCACCCACGGTTCGCCTTCGCTCGAGTCCGGCTCGCTCGTCGCAGCCCTCGGGCGAGGCGTCGAGGGCTTGCGCATCGGCGTGATCGCCGGCGAGATGGCGGCCTCCGACGTCGATGTGCAGCGGGCCTGCGAGGCTTCGCTGGCTGCGCTCGAGAAGGCGGGCGCGGTGCTCGTAGACATCGAGATGCCGCTCGCGCATCACGCGCCGGGCATCGGCTACCTCACCATCGGTCTCGAGTCCTACGCCAGCCTGCTCGACGCGCGGCGAAACCACTGGGACGCGATGGGGCTGGATCTACAGCTCCTGATGCGTTTGCTCTCGACCTTCGACGCCGGCGACTACCTCGACGCTCAGTGCCTGCGGTCGACGCTTCGCGTGCAGGCCGCCGACGCGCTCCGCGAGGCGGACGTGCTCGTGATGCCGACCACGGCTTCCGTCGCTCCGGAGGTCACCGCTTTCGACCTCGATGGCGGCTTCGCCGACACGCCAGCGCTTCACGCCGCCTGCCGCTTCTCCTTTGTCGGAAACCTCACCGGCCTGCCCTGCGGGACCGCTCCTGTCGGATCTGGCGAGGGGGGAATGCCCGTCGGCTTGCAGGTCGTCGGTGACGCTTTCGACGAAGCCAGCGTGCTCGCGGTGCTCGCGCAGCTCGAGCGTCTGGGGGTCGCATCGACGCGATCGCCCCGCGTGCCAGTCAACCCCCTCGGCCTCTGAGCCGAGACAAGAGGAGATCCCATGACGTCGCTCGGAACGGCTCTCACACCCTCGGCCACGAAGGTCCTTTTCCTCGGCTCTGGTGAGCTCGGCAAGGAGGTCGCCATCGAGCTTCAGCGCTACGGCGTCGAGGTGATCGCGGTGGACCGCTACGCCAACGCCCCGGCGATGCAGATCGCGCATCGCAGCCACGTCATCCCCATGACCGACGGCGCGAAGCTGCGCGAGATCATCGAGGCGGAGAAGCCAGACTTCGTCGTCCCGGAGATCGAGGCGATCGCGACGGACACGCTGCTCGAACTCGAGTCCGAGGGGGTGCACGTCATCCCCACCGCTCGTGCGGCGCGGCTGACGATGGACCGCGAGGGCATTCGCCGTCTTGCTGCCGAAGAGCTCGGCCTCTCGACCTCTCCCTATCGCTTCGCGGAGACCGAGGAGGAGTACCGAGCGGCGGTGGCGGAGATCGGACTCCCCTGTGTGGTGAAGCCCATCATGAGTTCTTCGGGCAAGGGACAGAGCACCCTGCGCACGCCCGAAGACGTCGAGCGCGGGTTTGCGTTTGCGCGCGAGGAGGCGCGCGGCGGGAGCGGGCGTGTGATCGTCGAGGGCTTCGTCGACTTCGACTACGAGATCACGCTGCTCACCGTCCGTCATGTCGGAGGCACGACTTTCTGCACCCCGATCGGACACCGACAGGTCAGCGGCGACTACGTCGAGAGCTGGCAGCCGCAGCCGATGAGCGACGTCGCGCTGGCCGAGGCGGAGCGCATGGCGACGACGATCACGGGGGCGCTCGGAGGCCGAGGTGTCTTTGGCGTCGAGATGTTCGTGACGGGCGACAAGGTGTGGTTCAGCGAGGTGTCTCCGCGCCCGCACGACACCGGCATGGTGACGATGATCTCCCAGGATCTGAGCGAGTTCGCGCTACACGCGCGCGCGATCTTGGGGCTCCCCGTGCCGGCGCCGCTGCGTCTTCACGGGCCGAGTGCGTCGGCGGTGATCCTCGGTGAGGGGCACTCGAAGGCTCCTCGTTTCCATGCTGTGGAGGCGGCGCTCACGGAGCCCGACACGCAGGTCCGGCTCTTCGGCAAGCCCGAGGTCGCGGGGCACCGGCGACTCGGTGTGGGGCTGGCGCGCGCGGGCTCGTTGGACGAAGCACGCGCAAAGGCCGCGCGGGCGGCGAGCGCCGTTTCGGTCGAGCTCGCGTGAGGCCTTTGCGTGCCCTTCGCGGCACGCAAATGCGCTGCGCCGCGGCGTTCAGCTCTTGGCGAGTTCAGCCCGGAGGGCGATCATCTCCGCCTTGTCGGCGTCGCTCATTTCTGGGTACTTCGGCCCGACCGCTTCGAGGGTCCGCTTGAAGATATCGGCGACCACGCTCCGCATGTACGGCTTGTCGTCAGCGGGAATGGCGTACCACGGCGCCCACGGTCGGCTCGTCTCGTTCAGGGCGACCTCATAGGCGCTCATGTAGTCGTCCCAGAGCTTTCGCTCCGCGACATCGCCGGTGTTGAACTTCCAGTTGGACGCCGGCTCGTCGATCCGAGCGAGGAAGCGGTCCCGCTGCTCCTCCCGGCTCACGTTCAGCCAGAACTTCACGACCACGGTGCCGTTGCGCGCGAGGTGCTGCTCGTAGTTTCGGATCGACTCGTACCGTTGCGAGAAGAACACGTCGAGGTCCTCGGGGCCGAGGTCGTCCGTGTTCGGAATGCGTTGTCCGCCGATGTACTCGGGGTGTACCCGCACGACGAGCACCTCCTCGTAGTGGGAGCGGTTGAAGATGCCGATCCGACCCCGCTCCGGCAGGCGCTTTGACACACGCCAAAGGAAGTCGTGGTCCAGCTCCTCGGAGCTCGGCTTCTTGAACGAGGAGACCTGACATCCGGCCGGGTTCACGCCGCTCATCACCGCCCGGATCGTCCCGTCTTTCCCGGCCGCGTCCATCGCCTGAAAGACGAGCAGAACGGCGTGCGAGTCGTTTGCGTACATCGTGCGCTGCAGCTCACGAATCGCCTCGATCGATTCTTTGAGGGCTTCCTTGAGCCGCTTCTTGCGCTTCTTCGCGCTCTTCTTTCCGCCCCCTTCATCGCCAGGCCCCGTGGGTGCGTCGGCCACGCGGAAGGAGCCGTCGAAGGGAACGAGGTAGGGGCTGGAAACGGGTTCGGTCATGCGCCGAGCATACCCGCTCGTGGCCTCAACCCGCGACGGAACGGAGCACCGCGAGCGCTCGGTCGATCTCGTCGTCGGTGGTGTAGGGCGCCGGGCCGAGGCGGAGCAGCCGACCGCGCGCGTCGGTGTACACGCCGTGTTCCTTCATTTTGCGGACCACCTGGCCTGCGTCGTCGAGCGCGACCGCTACGAAGCCGCCGCGGGACTCGGGCGTGCGAACATCGAAACCGTTCAGCCCCTCGATGAGCCGGCTCGTCTGGTGAAGGGAGAGCTCCCGCAGTCGTTCGAGGCTCAGGTCCTGCTCCTCGAAGAACCGGATCACCCGCCTGGCGCGGTAGTGGCTCGTCGGATCGTAGGTCGATCCGGCGAAGCGGCTCGCGGGGGTCGGCCCATAACCCACGGGCGCGCCGTCTCGGGGCGCCGAGAGGCTGCCGAAGTCACTGAACCACCCGGTGAAGATGGGACGGAGCTCAGCGCTGGCGGGCACGCGGAGCCAGCAATTGCCTTCCCCCCACTGCCGGTACTTGTAGCCGCCCCCGGTCGCGAATGCGTTGCTGGGCACTGTGAAGGGCAAGGCCCCGAAGGCGTGATAGGTGTCGAGCAGCACCTCGATGCCTCGCGCCGCGGCGGCTTCCGTGGCGACGTTCACCTCGCCCACGACCGCTGAGGTTTCGAAGAGCACGGTCGAGAACGCCAGGCCCGCGGTCTGCTCTTCGAGGGCCTCCGCGAGACGGGCGGTGAGCGAAGCCAGGGGATCGGGGTTCACCCAGGTGACGCGCAGCCCTTCCTCCTCGAGGCGCCGGAGCTGACGGTGCAGCGAGTGGAACTCGCCGGAGGTCGTGACGATGTGGGGTCTCGCTCGAAGATCGAGCGCGCTCAGCCAGCGCGTGACCAGCTCGTGGGTGTTCTGTCCGAGAGCGATCTCGCGCGTCGCGGCGCCGATCGAGTGAGCGACTGAGGCGCGCACCGCGTCGGCGGCTTCGCTGGCCGGGCCCCATTTGTCGTCGACTTCGGTGGCTGCGTCGTCGAAGGCCTCGAGCACGCCTTCCCGCGCTACGTCGGGCCACGCTTGGTGGGAGTGCCCCGTGAGCAGGATCCGGTCGTCTCGAAGAAAACGAGCGTAGTGGGGACGAAGGCTCTCGGGTTCGATCACCGGCTCGCTATACGACAGAGGCCCACTTCGCACGAGCGAAGCGGGCCTCGGGTCTCAGGTCTTGGTTCGGCTCAGCTGCAGACACCGTCGATGCAGGCCTGACCGGTCATGCAGTCGCTCACGCCGGTGCAGTCGCTGGTGGCCTCGTTGGTCGTCGCGCAGATCATGTCGAGGCAGAAGTTCAGGCTGACGTCGAAGCGCGGGCACTCGTTGTGCTCGACACAGGGCGACCGGCACGCGCCGTTGCGACAGACCGCGCCCTCCATGCAGTCATCGTCGGTGGTGCAGAAGGGGTTCGGCCGGTCGTCGACCGCGCATCGGCCAGAGCGGCAGTAGCGGCCCGCGCCACAGGTCGCGTCGTCCGTGCACTCGTCCTGGCAGCTGCCATCAACGCAGATCTGGCCGGCCATGCAGTCGGCGTTGGCCACACACTCGCCGGTCATGGGCTCGGGCGTCACGCAGAAGCCGTCCTCACACATCTGGCCGCCCTCACACGGGTTGTCGAGCCCGCAGCCGGTCGTGCAGCGCTGGTTCACGCAGGCCCGTCCGGGGCCACACTCGGTGCTGAAGTGGCAGGTGTCCTCCTCGGCCCGGCACTCGCCGTCGAGGCAGACCTCACCCATCGCGCACTCGGAGTCATCCATGCACCCGGTCGGGGCCATCGTCGGCGTGCAGAGGCCGTCGACACACTCGAGGTCGGCGTCGCACTGTGCGTTGCTCATGCACGAGCCGGGCGTGGGGTTCGGGTTCGGCTCTGTCGGGGAGACGCACCAGGCGTCCCGACAGACGGTTCCCATCTCGCAGTCGCCGTCGGCCACGCAGCCGAAGGAAACGCAGCCCACGTCGGAGCAGAGCAGGCCGCCCGTGCACTCGAAGTCACCCCGGCAGTCGTTCCGATCGGGCGGATCGACGTCGCGGCAACCGACTCCATCACAGAAGTAGCAGCCGTCTGCGTCGCAGTAGTAGTCCTCTTGTGCGCACCCCGAGAGCGCGCTGAGGGCGCCGAGGGTGACGAACGAGATGAAGGCTAGGCGGTGGAGCACGAAGACGACCTTTCTTTATCCCGCTCATGCACGAAAGAGCGGGGCAACGCCAGATGTACCAGGATCCGTGCCAGGTCGCGCAGTCTCGGGATCGCGTACGATTCCGAGGAACCGTCAACGCCAGTTCACGCATCGGACCGAACGCTCGTGAACGCTGCGGCACAGCCAGGCCGGGAACCGTGGAGCGCATTGCCCTCGGACGCTGGTAGCATGCCGCCGTGCGCGGCTGTCGATCGCTCGTCCTGGGGATTGCCGTGGCCACCACCGCCTGTGGCGGGGGCGCCGGCGAGGGGGGGCCCTCGCGCGTGGTCGAGCGCTACGCCGCGGCGCTGGCCCAGGGAGACCCCGACGCGGCCTGGTCGCTGCTCGACGACGACGCGCGCCGGGGCCGCACGGAGGCGGAGCACGCGGCCTTGATGGCCGCCAATGCCCACGAACTCGGCGCGCAGGGGCGGGCGCTCGCGCGGGCCGCTGGCCCGGACGGGGTGGACGCGCACGCGCGGGTGCAGCTCGAGAGCGGCGAGACGATCGTGCTGGTGCTCGAGGCAGGCGCCTGGCGGATCGACGGTGGCGTGCTGGACGCGGCTGGGCTCGCCACGCCGCTCGACGCGGTCGCTGCCTTTCGGCGGGCCCTCGTGCGACGGGACCTTCGTGGGATCGAGCGTGTGCTCAGCCGCCAGACCCGGGCGGAGTGGGAAGAAGACCTGCGACGGGTGCTCGACGCGACCGAGGACGGCGATGACCTGGAAGTCGAGGTGCAGGGCAACCATGCCCGCGTGCGCACGACCGGGGGCGGCTCGATCGAGCTCGTCCGCGAGTCCGGCGAGTGGCGCGTCGTCGACGTGCTCGGGCGCTGAACGGGCTGGGTGACGCCGGATCGGCCAACCCCGCCTTCGAAACGAGAACGGCGGAGACCGAGGTCTCCGCCGCTCATCGGTGCCTCACCTCGAGGGTGAGTCGCTCAGTTCAGGGAGCGCAGAGCGTGCGATCGCCGGGCACGCGCACGATGATCTGACGACGGTCCGCCTCGGCGGTGTCGTCGCCGATGACGATGATCGGCACGTTGAAGATCTGGTCGGCGCAGGTCGCGGCGACGACGCCGTCGTTGACCACCACGATCTGGAAGCTCACGAGACAGCCAGGATCGACACCGGTGAAGGAGTCGAGCGCGCCGTCGGGCGTGAGGGTGGGGGGCACGCCGGGCGTGAGGCGGTCGGCGAAGGCCGGCACGGTCCCGCAGGTGGCGGGGTCGTAGCTGACCGGGATGCCACGCACGAAGAAGCCCGTCTCGTCGACGGCGGCCGTGGCCGGATCGTCACGCGCTTCGGTGTGCAGCGTCGAGAAGTTCACGAACGTCGTGAGGTCCGAGATCGCGGTGTCGATGCTGGTGCCGAGACCACCACCGCTGGTGTCCACCGAGTAGACGAGCGGGCAGAGGTCCTGCGCCGGCTCCGGCCCGGTGCCATCGGGATCCCAGTTCTCGTCCGCGCGGTTCATGCCCATGAAGCCGGTGTCGCAGTTGCCGCTGACGGGCGGCTTCCACGCGCCGGTGCGCACAGCGAAGGTCGAGATCTCAGCGCGCGCGTCCACCGCCGGGCCGCTGCCCGTGGAGTCCGACACGATGCCCATCACGACAGCGCCGACAGCGTCGAGTGCGGTGAGGGCCTGCGCGACGGTCTTGGGCTGCTGGTCGGCGGCCGCGCCAAAGTCGCTCATCGAGTACTCGTCGCAGCTGTCTGTGGAGAGGTCGCCGCAGTACGTCGAGCGGTCAGCGGCGTCGACGGTGTTGTCGCTCCAGTGACGGTGGAACGAGAAGTCGGTTGCCACGATGATGATCGGGAGGGCGTCCATGCGGAAGCCCGCGCCGCCGATCATGCCGTGGCCGCGGGTCGCGTCGAAGCCCGTCGCCGGGTTGAACACGGGGACCCAGAAGGTGCCCGTCGGGGAGCGGAAGCCCTCGCCGGTCACCGCCTGGTAGATGCCCTCGATGTGGCTCTCGGGACCGTCCACGCCGCCGTGCAGCGGCATGTCCAGCGCGGCGACGCCGGCCGTGATGTCCGCCATGTTGGTGGTGACGCGCTGCTCGAGGCCAAACGGCACATCGGGCGAGCGGCCGTAGCCGGCGGTCGGGAAGTCGTCGAAACGAGCGACGCCGAACGCGGAGTCGGGGATGGTGGTGCGCACGCGGCCGACGAGGCTCGAGAGCTCCGTCTGCAGGTTGTTGATCTCGCCGCCCATGGAGCCCGTGGTGTCGACGAGGAAGAGCACGTCTGCGCGACGGATCTGCGGGTCGAACTCGAGTACGTCCGTGCGGGCCATGCCGCCGGGAGGAAGGTCGAAGACGAAGTCGCCGCCGCCGCCGATGGTGGAGGCAGGGTCGTTCGGGTCGGTGCCAGCCGAGATCTCGGCGCCATCGGTGTCGCCGTCGCCGTCGCTGTCGGTCGACGTCGGATCGGTCATGTGCACGGTCGTCTCGTCCGCGTCGGAGAGGCCGTCGTTGTCCGAGTCGAGGTCACGGAAGTCGGGAAGCCCGTCGCCGTCGCTGTCGACCGGGGGGCTCATCACGTCCGTGTCGCCGGCCTCGGCCGCATCGGAGATGCCGTCGCCGTCCGAGTCGGTGTCCATCGCGTCGGGCGTGCCGTCGCCATCGGTGTCGCGCATCGCCGCGGCCGCCTCGTCGACGTCGCTGATGGTGTCGGAGTCAGCGTCGATCGTGGGACGAACGCCGCACGCGCCGTCTGCGCACGCGGTGCCAGCGAGGCAGGCGTTGTCGCACATGCCGCAGTGGTTCACGTTGGCCTGCACGTCTACGCAGCTACCGCCGCACTCGACGGTCCCACCAGCGCAGTTGAGGGCACAGGTGCCCATGCTGCAGACCTCGCCAGCGCCGCACATGGTGCCGCACCCGCCGCAGTTGTTCGGGTCGACCTGCGTGTCGGCGCAACGGCCGTCGCACGCTTCGGTGCCGAGGCCACAGGCGCTCGAGCAGCTGCCCGAGTTGCAAACCTCACCCATGCCGCAGACGGTGCCGCAGCTGCCGCAGTTCGCGGGGTCGTTCCGGGGGTCGGCGCAGGTGCCGCCGCACTCGACGAGCGCGCCGGTGCAGGAGCCCTGGGGGGTGCAGGTGCCGGTGAGGCAAGCCTCACCCATGCCGCACATGGTGCCGCAGGCGCCGCAGTTGCTCGGATCGAAACGGGCGTCCACACAGGTGCCGCCGCAGTCGATGGTGCCACCCGTGCACCCGCCGCCTCCGCCACCCGCGTCGGGGCTTCCTCCGCCCCCATCGGTCATCACCATTGGGCCTGCGTCCGTGTCTCCACTACCTCCGCCACAACCGACGGCTGCAGCGGCGATCACGAACGATGACAGGCATGCTAGCCAAAGCTCTCTTCGCATTCGTATCTCCCTCATCCGGTTGATGAGCCGCCATCCCGCGGCTCAGCCGCGACAGCCTACGGCCAACGATTCCGATGTTCCTGGCCTAGGCCGAAAGTAGCGTGCGCTGACTCACGGGACGGTGCTCAACGCAGAAACGGCCGACCACGAATTCGTGGCCGACCGTCAGTTTTGTTGTCGGGATAACCCCGACATGCCGATCCCCTACGGCATCGGGAGCACGCAGACGTCCGGGCCCGGAACCGAGTCACAGCGGAACGGCGGCAGGCAATCGTCCGCGCCGCGGGCGCCGATGTTGCCGCAGCAGAACTCGCCTTCACCGCCGCAGGTCACGCAAACGCCCCCGCCGCCGCAGATGGCGTAGGGACCGCTGCAGCCGATGCCGTCGGGACAGCAAGGCTGACCCGGGAGCCCGCAGGTGCCGCCCTCGCAGCCGCCGCCGGTGCAGAGGCCGGCCGAGCCGCCGCAAGAGTCGCCGTCGCCGACACACTCGTCGTCGACGCAGCAGCCGCCGCCGCCGCAGACCTGTCCGGGGCAGCACGCCTCGCCCGGACCGCCGCAGCTACTGCACGTGCCGGGGAAGCCCGTCGAGCGGTCACAGCCGAGCCCAGCGCCCGTGCAGTACCGATCGAAGCTGCTGTCGTCGACACAGCAGTTC
>Ga0114933_10001052_pt1 | contig 31696 bp, 23 predicted proteins | sample 4SBtaG_FD_89691 | JGI IMG/M metagenome (GOLD analysis project Ga0114933, IMG submission 89691) | Deep subsurface microbial communities from Kolumbo volcano to uncover new lineages of life (NeLLi) - 4SBTROV12_W25 metaG | ecosystem: Environmental > Aquatic > Marine > Volcanic | place: Kolumbo... | reverse complement strand
GCTTTCAGGTGCTGGTGCGCCTGGGCCTGCTCCCCGGCCTGGCCCAGACCCTGGGCAAGCAAGAGGTGAGCCTCACGGACAACGTGTCCCACAAGTACGAAGACCGCTGGGTGCACTGCGCCGTGCAGAGCCGCCGCTGCGTTTTCATCGGAGACATGGAAGCCCCGGACCTGCCCCTGGCCCACGCCGAGGGCCGCTTCGTCTGCCTCGACGACGAGCTGCAGCGACGGCTCTACGACGAAGACCGGGTGGTGCTGCGCTACGCCGACGCCCAGGGCGAGCCCACCCTGCAATACCCCCACAACCCGAACGGTTCCGTCGACGGCATCGCCGCGCTGACCGACGCCACGGGCCAGGTGCTGGGGATCATGCCCCACCCCGAACGGGCCTTCTTCAGTTTTCACCACCCTGAGTGGACCCGGGCCGCCCAACAGGGGCCGCTGCCCGACCTGGGGCCCGGCGCCCCGTTCTTCGAGAACGCCTGCCGCTGGGTGACCGCCAACCGCTGAAGGGCGTGGGCCGGGAACGGCCTGCGGTCACAGGCTCAGCAGCAGAAGGCGGCGATCGCGTCTTCGTAGAGCTGTTGGCCCGCGGCGAGCTGCTCAAAGGCCACCGATTCATCGACCCGGTGAGCTTGCTCGATGGAGCCCGGGCCGCAGACGACCGTGGGCACGGCGAGGCCCCCGCGATACAGCTCGGCCTCGGTGTAGAAGGGCACCACTCCGGGTGCAGACCCCGTGGCTTCGCAGAGCCAGCGCACCAGACGGTCCCCTCGAGGCTGATCAAAGGGAGCACGCAACTCGTCCCAATGCACCACGCCCTGCACGCCGGGGACAGCTGCGCAGGCCCGCTCCATGCATGAGCTCATGCGCTGGTGGAGTTCGTCCAGGTCTGTTCTCGGCAAGGGCCGGTACTCGACGGTGACCTGCGCCGTGGCGGGCACGATGTTGCGCGCCGAGCCAGCCGAGACGATGCCCGTGTTCAGGGTGGAGCAAGGGGGATCGTGCGCGCCGTCCGGGTCGCCTTCGTCGCGCAAGGTCTCGCGCAGCTCGTGCAGGTTGCGCAGCAGGCCGCCGAGGGCCACGGAGGCGTCTGCACCGGCCCATGGGTTCGAGCTGTGGGCTGGCTGGCCCGTGAGTTCGAAGCGCACGGCGCCGTAGCCCTTGTGGCCTGTGATCGGCACCAGGCCCGTGGGCTCGCCCACGATGCACCGGGCGTCGCTCAGCTCGCCGAGCAACCCCGCTTGGTCTACCAGGGCCACGGCGCCATGACAGCCCACTTCTTCGGCATAGGTCCAGCAGAGGACCAGGGGGCGAGACAACTTCTGCGCCTGGGCCGCCGCCGCTTCGAGCTGCGCTGCCACGGCGCCCTTCATGTCGCAGGTTCCCCGACCGTAGAGCGTGGACCCTGCCCGCTCCGGGGTCGCGGTCGCACGCTGCCCTTCGCTCCACGGCACGGTGTCGATGTGCCCTGCCAGGACGAGCCCAGCCGGACCATCCCCGCCGAAGCGCACGATGAGGTTCTGCTGAGGCACGCCGTCATGGGAGCCGTCTTGGACTGCGGCAAGGCCGCCCAGACTGCGGGCCTCGTCAGCCAGCAACTGCACCAAGGGATTGGTCGACAGGCCTGGGGCCGTGTCGACCGAGACCAGTCGTTCCGTCAGGGTGACCACGTCTGCGCGCATGGTCCCATCCTACAAACCGATGGGTTCACCGTGTGCGCAAGAACAGCGAGGCCCTACTTCATCACCTGACTCAACTTGAACATGGGCAGGATCAGACTGGAGACGATCAGCGCGACCACAGCACCCATGATGATCGTCATGGACGGCTCGATCACAGCCACGAAGGCCTTGATGGCGCTGTCGACCTTCTTCTCGTGGTGGTGGGTGATGCGATCCAGCACGTGGGGCAAGGTACCGGAGCGCTCACCCAGGGAGATCATGGCCGCCTCTGCCGGCGGGATCAGCGGATCATTGAGCAGGGTCTCGGAGATGTCGCTGCCGTTCTCCACCCGAGCTTGGGTCTCTTCCCAAAGGTCGACGTACTTGCGGTTGCCAGAGACCTCTGAGGCCAGGCCCAGGGCGTCGAGCACGTTCAGGCCAGCGTTCATCATCACGCCCAGGACGTGGAACGAACGGGAGATCGAGACGGCCTTGATCAGCTTGCCGAAGGCCGGCAATCGCAGATAGACCGGGTCGAGGAGCCGTCGACCTTCTTTCGATTTCATGGCCATGATCACGCCGAACAGGCCCAGGATGCCCGCAGGGAAGATCCAGTAGCCATCAGACTGAAGCAGCTCGGACAGGTTCAGGAAGAAACGTGTGGGCGCTGGCAGCAACTCAGGCTTGTCGCCGAACAGGTCGGCGAACTTCGGGAAGACGTTGATCAACAGGAAGATCACCACGCAGGTGGCCATGACGGCCATGAAGATCGGATAGGCCATGGCGCCCTTGACCTTCTTGCGCGTGCCGATGTCCCGCTCCATGAACTCGGCGACCTTCTGCAGCATACCACCGAGGTCACCGGTGGCCTCACCGGCTCTGACCAGGGCGATGGCCACGGGCGAGAACGCCCAGTCTTGGCGAGCCATGGCCACCGACAGGGGACGCCCCTCTTCGACGTCGGAGCGGATCGCGCCCACAAAGCGGCCCAGGTGCGGGGTGCCCGCCTGACGCTCCAGGACCTCGAGCGCCTGGGACAGGTTCAAGCCCGTATCGAACATGATCGCCAGCTGGGTGACGATCTCCAGGATCTCGTTCTGGGGCACCTGCATGCGCTTGGAGGTCACGTCCCACCAGGCCTTGACCCGGTCGATTCTGGACGAGTTCGAGAGGCCCAGCGAGGGTTCCTTCGGGAGGGTGCTGCTCATCGGTCGATCTCCGCGACGCGAATGACTTCATCCAGGGTGGTCAGACCCTCGGCGACCTTGGCCAGCCCGTCGTAGGCCAGCTCCTTGTGACCGAGCTCCGCGGCCTTGTTGCGCAGGCGCAGGAGAGACGGGTCGTTGGTGATGATGTCCCGCATCTCGTCGTCCACGACGAACAGCTCGTGCACGCCGACCCGGCCGGCGAAGCCGGTCCCGCCGCAGGCCTTGCAGCCGCCCCCCACCATGAACTCGCTGCAGCTGATCTCATAGCGGTCCAGCAGCTTGCGATCAGCGTCGCTGATGGGGTCGGGGCGCTTGCAGTGACGGCAGACCCGGCGCACCAGACGCTGGGCCAGCACGCCGTTCATGGCGGCCGCCAGCAGGTAGGACTCCACGCCCATGTTCACCAGACGAGGGATCGCCGCGATGGCGTCGTTCGTGTGCAAGGTCGAGAACACGAGGTGACCTGTGAGGGCCGCTTCGATGGCGATGCGTGCCGTCTCTGCGTCGCGAATCTCACCCACCATGATCACGTCCGGGTCCTGCCGCAGCAGAGAGCGCAGCGCCCGGGCGAAGGTCAGGTCGGCCTTCACGTTGACCTGCACCTGGTTGATCATGGGCAGGCTGTACTCGGTAGGATCTTCAACGGTGCAGATGTTGCGCTGCACGTCGTTGATCGTGGACAGCGCGGCGTACAGGGTGGTCGTCTTGCCCGAGCCCGTAGGCCCGGTGACCAGCAGCACGCCGTTGGGCTGGGCCACCTGCTCGTCGAGTGTGGTCAAGATCCGTTCAGAGAGCCCTAGCGAGGACAGGTTTCTGACCACGGAGCTGCGGTCGAGAATACGAATCACGACCTTCTCGCCGCTGTAGGTCGGGATCACCGACACGCGCAAGTCGATGGCGCTGCCGCCAGAGTTGACCCGCATGCGGCCGTCCTGAGGCGCCCGCCGTTCGGCGATGTCCAGGCTCGACATGATCTTGATGCGGGACACGATGGCCGCGGCCAGGCCCAAGGGCGGGTTGATGTTGTCGTCCTGACGCAACATGCCGTCCACGCGAAAGCGAACACGCAACAGGTTCTCGTCGGGCTCGATGTGGATATCGCTGGCACCATCCCGGATGGCCTTCAGGATGATCACGTTCACGAAGCGCACCACGGGAGACTCGCCGGCCGCTGCGGCCAGGTCGGTCTCTTCGATGTTGGCTTCGATGACCTCGAGCTCGTCGTCGCCGACCTGCTCGCCCACATCGCGGATGATCTCGTCCACCAGCAGGGAGGCGACGGCGTCGCTGCTGCGGGACAGGCCCTCCAGGATGTCCTGGGGGTGGGCCACCACCAGGCGCAGCTTGAGCCCGGTCAGCCGGCGCAATGAATCGATGGTGAACAGGTCGGTGGGGTCTGCCACCGCGCAGGTCAACTCGCCATGGACCCGGTAGAGCGGCAAGACCTTGTGGGCCACGGCCCAGTCCTTGTCGAGCAGCTCCGTCACCGCGCCGTCGCCCAGGCCGGCGATCAGCTGGACGAAGAGCAGGCCGTTCTGGATGGCCAAGGCACGCAGCAACATCTTCTCGTCGACGATGCCCAGGCGGACCAGCTTGTGGCTCAGCTCCTCGTCCTGCTCGGCTTCTTCAGCCAGCAATCCCCGCTGCAGTTCTTCTGCGCTGACCAGTTTGGCGTCGCGCAGGGTCTGCTCCAGCAAGCTCTCCTCCAGCCCTAGAACTGTCATGACACCACCGCTCCTGTAGGACCTGCACTCTGGGCAGCGTCTGCGGCCCCGTCGTCCGAGCCGCTGTGCACGATCTCCAGGCGCTCCGCCAGGCCGGTGACCGCCAAGGCCAAACCGAAGACCTCTGACGGCCCGCTGATCTGAAAGCCCAGGCCCCGACTGCGCAGCAGGGCGTCAAGTTCGAGCAGGGCTTCCAAGGTCTGCGAGTCGAACTCCGTGACTCGCGAGACGTCCATCAACAGGACCTTCACGCCCTGGCCGATGAGCTCTGGCATGGCCTTGCCCAGATCGGCCAGGGCCTGAGGCCCCAGATCCCTCCCTGCCTCCACCCGCTGGATCATGTCAGTCCTCGTCAGCCGCGAGGGCTGCCCGGCGATGGTCATCGGCGATCCGAGAGTCGATCTCGTCGGACATCTCGACCACACCGTCCATGAGCGGGTTCAGCTGCATCACCCGGTCGCAGAGCGAGCGGGCTTCCCGGAGCCGACCAGCCTCAAGGGCTTCACGGGCGTCTTCGAGAGTGCGCGTCGAGTGGGTTGTGCGGGACACCGGGCCAAAGCCGTCCACGAAGACTTCACTGCGCTTGGCGGCTTCCTTGATGATCAGCTCGCCGTCCTCGAAGATCTCGCCGTCTTCAAGGATGTGAGGCGTGATCATCACGATCACTTCACGGCGCTCGATCTCGGTGTTCTCGGAGGAGAACAGCCAACCGATCCAGGGCAGGTAGCCGAGGAACGGAACGCGCTTCACGGTCTGCACTTCGCGGCTCTCGATCAGACCGCCGATGACCACTGTCTCATCATCGCGGACCATGACGTTGGTGGTCACCTCTGAGGTGAACTCTGTGGGCAAGCCCGTGGCGGGGTCGATCACGCCACTGCTACGCTCGGGATGGATCTCCAGGCGCACGAAGCCGTCGTTGCCGATGAAGGGCCGGAAGCGCAGCTGGGTGCCGACCTCGAGAAACTCGACGGTCTGCTGGCTGATGCCATCGCTGACCGTGGTCCCGCCGAAATAACCCAGGCGGCCACCGATGATCAGCTCGCCGGGCATCTTGTTCAGCGCCAGCACCTTGGTGTTGGCCAGGACGTTCGTGTCCGCCACGGACTGCAGGGTGTCCAGGAAGGCGGAGATGTCACGACCGACGAAGCCCACCCGCAGGCCGTCCGATCCGGGGCCCGCGGTGAATCCCTGCTGGAAGCCGGACGACACGCCGCTGGGGGTGATGAAGGGAGCACCAGCCGCCACACCAGCCGGGCCGAGGGCGCCAGCCAGCAGGGTGGTGGCGGGCGAGAAGATCCTCTGGGGGTCGAGGATGTTCTCGAAGTCAGCCAGGTCGGCGCCGCCCACCACGCTGAAGTCCACACCGAAGCGGTTGGTCTCGTCCAACACGACCTCAAGGATCTTGGCCTCGACGAGCACCTGCCTCGGGCGGGTGTCGAACTGTCGGTAGAGCCCCTTGATCCGCTTCAGCCCATCCTCGTTGTCGATGACGATCAACATCTCCTGGATGGTCGAGTCGATGCCGCCGGCGCCGCTCTCGTCCGACGCGATGCCCTCCTTGGGCGCCTCGGAGACGATGATCGAGCCAAAGGGTGAGAGGAACTTGGTCAGATAGGTCTGCAACTCGGCCGCTGAGCGGTAGTTGGGGTAGAAGACCTCTTCCACCAACGGATCCGTGATCAGGCTGATCTTGTCTGCTTCGAGGATCGTGTAGATCTGGCCATCGAAGTACCAGCCAAGACCGGCCGGGTTGAGGATCCAGTTGAGCGCCTCTTCCAGGGTGGCGTCAAAGAAGTTCACCGTCACGGGCTTGTTCAGGTCAACGCCGGCGATGATGTTGACCTTCTGCTGCACCGAGATCATCTCGACGATCTGGCTGAGAGAAGTGTCACGGACGTTCAGCGTGATCGAATCACCATTGGAGGTCATGCCCACTGCGGGCTCGGTGACGTCAGTCTGCGACGTCCCCGTCGTGATGAGCGACGTGCTGAGAATCAGGAAGGTAGTGAGTATGTGTCGAAGCATCGTTTGAGTTCGGTTCGGGAGGGGGCTCGGGATGCGAAGCAAGAATCGCCAGCCGGTTCGATGTGAACCGCTGCGAAGGGAGGGATCTAGGGGCCCGCGGTCGGCAGCTCAGGAGCCACCGGCGGCGGCGTCGGTTGGAAGAGTGGCATGGCCACGCTGACGACGCGGTTGGAGGAAGATCGCAGCGTGACGGAGCGGGATGAGATGGAGTCGAGTGACCAGCCCTGGAGCATGTCGCCGACGTAGCGCAGGTCTCCATCAATGACCGCGACATCCAGTTCGCCTTCGCGGCCAATGAGGGTCGCGCTGAGGAGGATCGTCGGCGGGGGCAACTCTTCAACGCCCGCATCCACCGGTTCACTGAAGCTCCAGAAGCTCTCGAAGGCACCGGGATTCAGGCCGCCCCCACTGTCAGCAGTGCCACTCAGCGCCAGGTTGTTGGAAAACTCGGTAGGATTGGCGGCGGCGGCAGAATCACCCGTAGCCGGTGGCGCGACCGCAGCTCCCACAGCGCCGTCGGCTGCGGTCGACGCCTGGGCAACAGGAGCGGAGCCCTGGCCAAACTGCAGGGCGACAACGGCCACCAGGACCACCGCCAGGGCTGCAAGAATGGTCAGCTGCCGCTTCTGGCTGCTGGCACCAGGAGTGGGAGTCTTCACCTGCGGGGTTCTCAAAGGTCTGCCTCCAAAGGCACTGCAATCTTCATCTCGACCGTGCGTCGGCCGAGACCGGGATGGACTTCAAGGTGGATGACACGGTTGACCCAACGCAGCCCTTCCAGGCCGAGCAGGAACTCGTGCAGTTGGCTGGCGTCGCCTTCAACCACCAGCTCCACGACAAACGTCGAGATGCCGTGGATCGGCGAACCATCGGTTCTATCGATGGACACACGCTGCAGTCCTGATTCCACGAGACCAGCGGTCAAAGAGGACTCGAACTGGAGCCGAGCCGCCGAGGAATCCGGGCACAAGAACAAGGTGCGCTCTTCCAAGGACGACTCAGCGGCGGCAATCTGTGCATGCATGGAGACGATCTGCTCCTGCACGTCGTCCGCCGCGGACGAGCTACCGAGCGACTCGATTTCAGATTCGAGCTCAGTGATGCTCTGATGGATGGGATAGAGCAGGCCCGCGGCCCCGATGATCACGGCCGTGGCCGTGATAGCGATCTGGCTAGAGAGCTTCATCTCAGCGGGTCTCCGCCCGGGCGTAGATTCTGAAGCGTTCGCCTTCCATGCCGTTGTCCAGCAAGGTGCGTTCGCTGGTTTCGATGCGGACGTCTGCGAAGGCCTCCGAAGCGAAGAGGTCAGCCGCGAACCGGCTCACGGCCACGTCACTCCCCGCCAGGCCGCCCAAGCGCACGACCAACGAGCGAGGCACCGGGCCCACGGGCTTCTCTTCTTCGGAGCCGCGGCGACCGCGCTTCTTGGTCTGCACAACCACGGGGGCGTCCTCGACGTCATCAACGACGGTGGACTCGAGCATCACGTCCTCTGGAGCGGCGTTCAGCACCAGGCTGAACAGGCGGGACATGGCATGCCCCGGCTGCCCCCGGGTCACCTCGGCCGCGAGAGCCTGGCTGCCTCGGAGTTGCTGGTCGAGCTTGGCCAGTTCGGTGCGGGACTCGGATTCGACCCGTAGCCGGGTCTCCACGCTGAGCTTGTCCGCCTTCAGGACAGAGATGCGTTGGAAGCCCAGCACACCCACCACCACGGCCGCCGCAGCGGCAGCAGCAATCATCACCATGCGCGTCTTGCGCACCTGCCGACGGGTGCGCAGCTCGCGCTCCTCCGGCGGGGTGAACTCGGCCAACACGGCGCCCTCCATGGCCAGGCCCAGGGCCTGGGGGTCATCCATGTCAGCCATCGTCGTCTCGACGGCCAGGCCCAATCCCTGGGCCATGGCCTGCATCTCCGGTCCGAAGGAGCCGCTCACCGAGAGAGAGTCGAAGCTGCCAGAAAAGAGCGAGCTGGCTCGGGTGATCGTGGCCCGCAGTTCAGCCGCGGACATGGGCCCCTCCACCACTCGACAGAACATCAGCTTCGAGTCCACGCCGGCCAGGATGATGTCCTGGCGCTCGCCGCGCACCAACCGCAGCTGGTTGCCCGTGCCACTCCAGGCTCGCCAGGAGGCCAGGGCCGCGGTCTCGACGCCTTGCACGGTGAGAGCCTGCTCGCGGCAGGCTGCCATGACTGCAGCGATCCGTTCCCGGTTGACGGCGGCGAGAATGACCATGGACTGCTCACCTCGCCCCGTGGCCGGAGCCACGGATACACCGAGCACCGAGGTCTCGTCGTTGAAGACCGGATCGCCCTTGAGACGCTCAGCGGCCAGACCCTCTGCCGCGTTGGAGGAGCGACTGGGGACCACCATGGACTCGACGAGGACAGAATCGCCCTCCAGCCCGACGACGATATTGCGCCCTGAGAACGGGGACGACGACAGCAGCTTGCGCATACTGCGCTTCATGTCGTCGCCCAGGGGCACCTGGGAGGAGACGATGCGGCCATCGATGCGCTGAGCGGCCCTGAGGACCTGATCCGCCACAACGATGCCGATATGACTAACCTTCTGGGATTTCACGCTTCTAGGGCTCCGGCGACAATTCACTCTGATCAGGAACCTATCGTCGTCTCGGCCAGCTTCGCCGTAGCCGAATTCAGGCTCAGAGCACGGGAGTACTTCCCGGCAGTGAGTCCCAGCGTGCCTTCGTATTCGAGTTCGCCCTTGGTGTTGAAGAGGATCAACGGGCGATCGAATCCGAACTTGGCCGAGCTCATGACCGCTCCTGTCGGCTGTCCGGGCGCGGGAGTGAAGCGCACCACAAACGGTTTGCGGGTCAGCGGGTCCACCACAGGGGCGCCGACCTCGTTGACCACGGCGATCCACTGAGCGCTGGTGTCGAGGCGCACCGCGTGTTTCTGGCCCGTGTGGTAGGCCAGGGACTGGGCGTGGTCGATGGCGTCCTGCACCTCGAGCTGCAGCACGTCCATCTTGCGCTCGTAGCTCACGGAGGCGGCGGGGACAGCGATCGCTGCCAGGAAGCCGATGACCACCACCACCGCCAGCAGTTCGAGCAGGGAGACGCCAGCCTGGCTACGTTTCTCAAGCGTCAACATCGTAGGCCTCGATCGCGTCCATCTCGTCGCTGGTGAAGTGCTCGGTGGGGAACGAGATGTAGGTCATCCGTTCCGACCCCGGCTCGACGAAGCTGGGAAAGTCCGTAGGGCCTCGCTTGAAGCCGGGGCGCGAGATGTTCGAAGAGATGCTCTCAGCGCTCTCGCTCACCACCATCTTGCGCAGCACGCCCTTGCAGGGCAGGTCGACCTCTTCGGCGACGATCATGCCGCGCACGTCGAGACTCGCGTCCGACTCGGCCTCGATGAGCAGGTCGGGCCCACACAGGGAGAGGCCAGGTAGGTCTGTGCCCTCACGGAAGGTACAGCCACCCTTGATGGTGACCTTGGGTCGCCCGCCGCCAGTGGCGAGTGGGTTGGTCTCGTCCAGAGAGGCGCGAGTGAGGATGGTCCCGGTGAAGTTGCAGTCTTCGAGCACCAGCTCGGCACCGTTCTCCAGCAGGTAGACCCCTGACACATCGCTGCTCGGAGTGAAGACCAGCATGCCGGTGACCATGGTCAGACCAGGAATCAGCAAGACCTTGGACCCCTCGCTGTCGGTCAGCCGAGTGCGCTTGCCATTGCCCTGACTGCCAGGCACGACCTTGGCCCGACCACGAAGGGCTGCGTCCCGATGGGAGTTGCCGCTGGCGTGGTGCGCACGGACATTCACGTCGCGTTTGTCGTGACCATCCTTGACCCGCTCGCTGCGCACTTCGTCACCGTGAGACGTGGTGACCACGGTGTCTTCGCCGTCCGCCTCTGCTCCGGGGGGCTGCCCCGAGCGCATGAGCTCGCGAGTTCTCTCGAAGCCCGAGCGGCTGGCTTCCTCGGTGCGGCTGGCACCGGTGGACATCTCCAGCTGCCCCTTGGCCAGCACGGCGTGTCGCGCCCAGCCAACGGTCAGGGATGCGGAGACCGCCGCCACAAGGAGTGCTGCAATGAGCACCCAACCTTGTTCCTCGGGGTTCGACCTGCCCCTTGCGAGGGCCGTCTGCTGTGTTCTGTGCATGTGTGTGTTCATGGTTGTGTCTCTGTGTGGCTCTCTGCTGGTTCTGGACCGTCGGCGTCCTGCGCCGTTACGCGTCGTCCTCGGGCTCGGTCATCCACCACTCGAACGAGTCCACCTCGACCTGCCCCTGAAGGACGGTGACGCGCAGGCGCACCTGCGTCTGGCCGACGAACACGTCCGGGTCCACCACGACCGTGGGGTTGTCCAGGTCCACGAAGTCGATCTCGGCTTCCTGGGTCCAGTTGGGATGGCTGGTCACGGTGGCGTACGAAGCTGACCGCGGCGGGTTGAACGACTCCTCGTGCAGGTCCCAGAACTCGACCACGTCCGGCCCGAAGACCGCGGGGTCACCGGGATCTGACTCCCAAGGCAGCAACAGCGCCGCCTCGTGGATTTCCTGGGCCAACATCAGGGCCTCGTGGGCCCCTTCCGCGAAGTAGTTGTAGACCGTGGCAGACTTGGTCAGCGAGTTGGTGGACCCCACGATGGTGAGGCCCAGGATCATCGTGGCGATCATCAGCTCGGCGAAGGTCGTCCCTCTTTCTCGCCGGGATCCAGCTGCTGCCGTGCGTTGGTCGGTGGGAGTTGTTGTGATGGGTGTATGCATGGTGTTGCGCTCCTGTCGTTGTGGTGCCGATCGGCTGGCGGGGGATTGCCGTGGGGCAGCCGCCACCGCCGGGCGGGCTTGTGTTGCTGGCCTGTCCCTGGCTGCGTCGACGACTCGGCGGCAGGCCTGGGCTGGGCACATGATTCGGGGCTCCTGAGAGGCCGAGGCCCCGAGAGGCCACGGTTCATATCTACGGATGCTGATGTTTTTGTCGGCCCGGGCAGGGGGCGACTTGACGGTCCACAGAGCTCATGTCTCGCCTCGACCGGGCGGCTCGCCATCCCAGGGCCCGGGCGCTTCTCCCAGACTCTGGGCCGGGCTGCTAGTCCACATCTTCCGATGGCTCTAAGGTTGGCCATGGAAAGGGCTTGCAGCTCTATCCACACGAATCCACAAAGTTCCTTGGGGATGGCAGAAGACAGGCCCCAAAATCGTCGATCAGAGACATGGGACTTTGCCCTCCCAGGGGAGACCTCCTCCCGATCCCCCTCTGCGCACCGGGGCGCGCCTCACCGCGTCCTCTCTTCCGTTTCGCCATAGGCTCACCAAGATGATCCTTCGCTGCTGCATCGCCCTGCTCGCCCTGTCCACCGCCCTCTCCGCCCAGCCCTCTGGCGGTGTAGGCAATGGCGGTGAGAGCGGTGTGGTCTCGCCCTTTTTCCCCATTGGCGGCCTGATCCCGGTGGCCTCCGCTGGTGGCGGCGGTCAAGGGGGCGTTCCGGGCGACTCGGGTGTTCCGGGCGACGGTGGCGGCTCGGGCCCTGTGGGCACGGTCGCCGTGGGCTCTCGAGCGGGCCCGGGCCGGGCCAGCACTGCCCGGGGCGTGAGCGCCGCAAAGGGCGGCACCCGCGCTGGCAACGCCGGAACGTCCCAGCCCTTCAACTACGTCATCAATGATTCGTGGCAGATGTGGTGGGAGACCAACAAGTTCGACTTCATCGACCTCCACCGTGTGCAAGACGCCCCCCTGACAGGCCAGGGCCGGCTGATCGAGACCGAGACCCAGCGTGACAAGCGCCTGGCCCAGATCCGTGTGGTCCTCGACACCACCGTGCTGCCCCTTTTTCGCCAGCTCACCGAGGCGCCCGACCCTGCCGTGCGCGCCTCGGCCGCCGTGGCCCTCGGCAAGTTGCAAGACACCGAGGGTGCGATCTTGGCCAAGGCCATGCTCGCCGATGGCAGCTGGAATGTCCGTCTCGCGGCCATGCTTGCCCTGGGCATCACCGAGTCCGGGCGAGCGTCCTACCAGCTGGTGAGCATAGCCGCAGACGCCAAGTTCGGTCGGGAGCTGCTCGACAACAGCGGGCTCTCTGACCAGGAGCGGGGCACGGCCCTGCTGACAGCCGCCCTGCGAGGCCAAGGCAGCACGGAGATCATCCTGGACGAGCTGCTCGAGGAGCCTGACGAGGTGCCGAACCAGCTGCTGGCCACGGCCTGCGAAGCCGCAGGGCTCTCGCGTAACACTCGACATATCACCTCCCTGACCACCATTGCTCGCGATGAGTCCCACCCCGAGTTCATCCGCTCTGCGGCGCTGAACGCCTTGGGACGTATGGGCGACCCTGCCGTGGTGCCCACCCTCCTCGCAGCCCTTGACCAGGGCATCCAGCCTCGTCGGGCTGCGGCCATCGGCCTGGGTTACACCGCCCACGGCGGGCTCTCGTCCGTCATCGACCGGCTGGTCCTCGCCGTCGAAGACGACAGCGATGCCCCCACACGGCACTTCGCCGCCATCACCCTGGGGCGGTTGGGCGGTGAGCAGGCCCGCGCCGCCCTCACGAGCCTGTTCGTCAAACCCTCCTCAGACATGCGCCCCTGGCTGGCCCTGGCATTGGGCCTCAGCGAGCGCAACAACCCTCAGGGCGAAGTGCCCGCGCTCCTGGCAGCCAAGGCCGAGCGAGAGTCCAACGCCAACAGCTTGGCCGCCTACATGATCGCCTTGGGACTCAGTGGCGGCGACCAGGCCTTCGATACCTTGAGCCGGTACATCGATGACAGCAAGGTGCTCACCGCCAGCTACGCCGCCCTGGGCTTGGGGCTGTCTGGCCACCGCGACGCCCACCCCGTCCTGCGCGACGCCCTGAAGAGCAGCTCGTCTCCCATCTTTCAACAGCGTGCTGCCCTGGGCCTGGGTCTGCTGGGCAACAGCGCCGTGGTCCCCAGCCTGGTAGGCCTGATCCAGAACAGTGGCAACGCCCCCGTGGCCAGCTTCGCCGCCCTGGCCATCGGCTTCCTGGGGGACGAGAACGCCCTGGGCCCCCTGCTCCAGATCATCGAGAAAGAAGGCCCGTCGGGCATCGCCACCACCTACGCCATCTCTGCCGTAGGCCAGCTCTTCGATCAAGATCGTCGCCCCGCCCTCTCCCGACTGGCCTCGGGGGACAACTATCTGGCCCGCTCCAACGCCGCCAACAACCTGCTCCTACTGGGCTTCTGAGCACGGCCTGAGGATTCCTGGCCGTCTCCCAGGTAGACCTCGGCCGCAACGGGTCTATACGGTACGACGGCGCGGAGGCGACCCCGCGCTCGGCGCACCCGGCGGCTTCGGGCTCGCGTCTTCAAGATCTCTCGGAGCGGGTTCCATGCGCCTGGCCATTCTCTTCGTTCTTGGCACTCTGCTGACCCTCAGCTCTACCACCGCCCAGCAGGACACAAAGGGCCTGGCTGACGATCTGGTGCGCCGGGTACGCAGCCATCAGAACGCCGACTGGAGCTACGGTGACAGCCTGGAGGACACCGCCAGGGTCCTGGATCTGCTGGCCCGGTCACCCCGACGCTACAACGAGCTCGACGGCCCGTTCTTCCGCCGCGCCGCCGAGCTGATCGCCGGCGCCGAGCCCGGTGCCTTGTCCGAGAGTTGGGTCGCCCTGGCCCTGGCCAGCTCGGTCACCCCCTCCCTGCGCAGCGCCCGCGACCGGGCCCTGCAGCGCCTCGCCGCCAAGCCCTTTCCGGCCACAGACGAGATCGCACTTCTAGCCCTGCGGGGACAGACCCAGCTGCCGGTCGATTGGCCAGACGACCTGCCGGCAGGCGACCACAGCCCTGCCTTGCTGACCCTGCTGGCCGAGCAGCCCGAGGCGGTTGAGCCGCCATCTCCCGAGGAGACCTTGGCCTGGTCCCGCTGGGCTCGGGCTGCCAGACTGCGAGGTCTGACGCCCGAGGAACGCCCCGAGCTACCCCAGGTGTGGGGCGATCTTTCACTGGCCGAACTGCTCGACGCCCTGGCCCTGGTCATCACCCTTCATGGCCTGCCCGACGGGGCGCCTCATGCCTTCGAGGTGCCGCCTCTGCCAGAGAAGGTCGAACAGCCTCTGGACCTGGCCCGCTCCCTCGAGCAGGGCCTGGCTTGGTTCGCCGCCCATCAAGACGGGGGCACCTTCGGACTGGGTCTCCCGGGCTGGGACGGCCCCGAACCGGGCATCACCGCCCTCTGCCTGTCTGCGGTCATGGGCGCCAGCGACCAGCTGGGCCGAGAGCGGCCCGACTACGTAGACGCCGGGCTCGACTTCCTGGCCTCCCAGGCCCGCATCGACGGCGGCATCTACGACTACGGCGTGAAGGTCTACACCACCTCGGTGGCCATTGAAGCCCTGATCGACGGTGGCCGAGAGCAAGACCGACCGCTCATCGACGGTGCCAGGCAGTTCTTGGTGGATGTCCAGGCCGACGCTGGCGAGGGCTACTCCTCCGAAGCTGACCCCCACTTCGGTGGCGTGGGCTACGGCGGCGATGAGCGGCCCGACCTGTCCAACACGCACATGGCCCTGGAGGCCGCCAAGCGTGCAGGCGAACCGACAGACTCCCGCTTCTTCCGCCAGGCCCTGCCCTTTCTGGAGCGCAACCAGAACCTGGGCGAGGTCGCCGCGAACAGCTGGCCACGCGCTGCCGGCGGCACCATGGTGTCAGGCACGGACGGAGGCGCCACCTACATGCCCGGCAACAGCCCCGCGGGCGAAGATGACCTGGGAGACGGGCACTACACGGCGCGTTCCTACGGCTCCATGACCTATGCCTTGACCAAATCGTTCCTGATCTGCGGTCTCAGCAAAGAAGACGCACGGGTCTCGGCGGCCGTCCGCTGGCTCGCCGACCACTTCACCCTTGAGACCAATCCGGGCTTCGCTGACCCGACTCGCGGGTCCGACGGCCGCTACTACTACTACCTTGCCATGGCCCGCACCCTGCATCTGCTCGACAGCGACCTGGTCGATTCAGAGGGAAACACCATCGATTGGCGCCACCGCCTCGACCAGCACCTGCGCCAAGAACAACGGATCGATGGCTCATGGATCAACGAGCACTCCGCCCGCTGGCTGGAGGGCGCCCCCCCGCTCTGCACCGCCTACGCCGTCCTGGCCCTTCTCGGCGCGCAGCAGAGCTAGCAGCCGGTACTGCGGCCGCGCCCGGGGGAGATGCCCACGAAAAAACGACTTCCAGGCCAGCTCCTCAGCTGGCACTCCCGAGTGGGTGCGACGGCCCGGGCACACAGAGAGGGACACTGACATCCGGTTGGCGCCTCACCCAGGGTGGGTTACGATCAACCCCCTATGAAGCTGTTCAATTTCGTCCTCGCTACCACCGGCCCGACGCTGACGAACGTCAAGATCCTCAGCCGGTACGCCTACTCCCTCACTCGCCACATGACCCCGCGCAAGCTGCTGAACCTGGCTCGCGTCGAGTGGTCTCGCTGGCGGGGGTCTGACGTCGTGGGAGGGTTTCCGTACGTCCTGAAGCTCGAATCGACGAACGTCTGCAACCTCGAGTGCCCCTTCTGCCTCGACCGCGATCGCAGTGAGATCAGCGCCGATGGGCGAGGCTTCGGCAAGATGGACATCGACACCTACAAACGGGTCATCGATGTGCTGGCGCCCACCACCCTGCGCATGAACATGTACGGTTCGGGCGAGCCGGTCATCTATCCCGACGTGTACGAGTTCATCCGCTACGCCGCCGACAAGAACATCGGCGTGACCATCAGCTGCAACCTGGCGGCCTTCAAGAAAGAAGACGCTGAGAAGCTGGTGACCTGCGGGCTCGAACACCTGATCGTCAGCTGCCACGGCGCCAGCCCCGAGACCTACATCAAGTACAACGTGGGCGGCAACTTCCACAAGGTCCAGGAGAACATGCGGGCCATTGTCGAAGCCAAGCGTCGTCTGGGCAAGAAGCTGCCCTTCGTCGACTGGCAGTTCTTGCGCTTCAGCCACAACCAGCACGAGATCCCCCTGGCTCGCCAGATGGCGAAGGAGATCGGCGTCAACGCGATCCGCTTCATCAACCCGAACATCCCACCCGAGCACAAGGAAGAGTGGCGGCCCCGGCGAGACGACGAGGTCAGCGACGCCAACTCAGGCGAGGGCAAGGTCAAGGCCAGCCCTGGCGTGGCCATCTCAGAAGAAGACCAGGCCGTGGCTCGGGGTGAACGCGCCGTCGAAGAGAACTCCAAGCGCCCCACCGCCGACGTGAGCTCTTGCTCCTGGCTCTACCGTTCGATCTTCTTCAACTGGGACGCCAGCATCCTGCCCTGCTGCGACGGCACCACTGAACCCAGCCACGACCTGGCTCGCTGGGAAGGCCAGAGCCGCGAAGAGTTCGCCCAGTTCTGGAACAGCGACATCTACCGCTCCTTGCGGCGCATGGCCAACTTCAAGACACCTCGCGAAGAGATGGACACGAAGTACACCTGCGCCAAGTGCATCAAACCCCACATGCCCTTCGTGCTCTACGAGCGAGGCTTCAAGCTGCCGCGCAAGATCGAGCGACAGATCTTGAAGACCGAGCCGGATCTGCCAGAGAAGCGCCAGGAGTGGGTGCGCACTCGCAAGACGATCTCCGAGGCTGTGACTCGCGGGCAGTAGGGTTCTTGGGGGGCACCGCCCTCCATCGTGGAGAGATCCACTGCACGGCGCGGGGGCCAAGATCGTCTGTCGACTGGGCGCTCGGGGTGAGTGCATGCAGCCAGGCATCGTGGGGGCTCTTGCGCCTGGGGGGGCTGGCGCGACTGTTGAGGCGCCAGCCGATCTGTCTGAGCGACACGGCCCCCCTGGCGAAAGACAGGCCAGCCCGCAGCACCCCACCAGCAGTTCCAGCAATCCCCCATCAAAACCCGTCAGGCAGGAACCTTGGTGCTCCGCCGCCGCCGGGTGCCATCGAGCACTTTCTTCCGGATACGAATGGACGTGGGCGTCACTTCGACCAGCTCGTCCTCTTCGATCCACTCCAGGGCCTCTTCGAGGGAGAAGAGCCGCGGTGGTGCGTAGCGCAGGGCCCGGTCGGTGCCGCTGGCCCGCACGTTGGTGAGCTTCTTCTCGCGGGTGGGGTTGGCCTCGATCTCGACCGGCTTGCAGTGTTCGCCGATGACCTGGCCGGCGTAGACAGCGTCGGTGGGCTTGACGAAGAAGTCGCCCCGATCCTTGAGGCCGTCGAGGGCGTAGCCCGTCACCGCGCCGGTGTGCGAACTGGCAATGGCCCCTGCCTTGCGCCGGGGCACCGTGCCCTTGAACGGCTCGTAGCCCCGGAGAATATGGCTCAACGTGGCCTCGCCGCTGGTCAAGGTCAGCAACCGACTGCGCATGCCGATCAGGCCCCGAGCGGGGATGGCAAAGACCAGCCGGGTCATGGCGCTCTCCGCCTGCATGTCTTCGAGTTCACCCCGACGACCGCAGACCAGCTCGATGACCTTGCCCGACATGTCTGACGGCACGTCGACGGTGAGCTCTTCGAAGGGCTCGAGCCGCTGGCCATCCACGAAGTGATCGATGACCCGGGGGCGTGACACCGCCAGCTCGAAGCCCTCACGACGCATGGTCTCGATGAGGATGCCCAGGTGCAGCACACCCCGGCCAGCCACGGAGAACGCGCTGTCGCTCCCGCCCGTCTCGATGCGCAGAGCCACGTTGCTGCGCAGCTCGCGCTGCAAGCGTTCGCCGATCTGGCGACCGGTGACCAGCTTGCCTTCCTTGCCGTTGAACGGTGAGTCGTTGACCAGGAAGTCCATGGAGATGGTCGGCTCATCGATGGAGATCATGGGCAAGGGCTCGATGGCCCCTGGATCGCAGAGGGTCTTGCCGATGGAGATCTCGGGGAAGCCCTGAATGGCCGCGATGTCCCCCGCCCGCATCTCCGTGGCCGGGACGCGGTCAAGGCCCGAGAAGCTGAACAGACCGTTCACCCGGCCCTGGTGCTTGCTGCCATCAGGGTCGGCCACCACCAAGGCCTGGCCGTCCACGAGCACGCCGCGCTGCACACGACCGATGGCGATGCGCCCCACGTAGTCGTTGTGATCGATACTGGTGACCTGCAGCTGCAGCGGGCCTGTGTCGTCAAGACCAGGCCCCGGGATGTGCTCCTCGATCGCGGCGAAGAGACAGGCCGTGTCCGTCTCAGGACCTTCGGGCTCTGTACGCACCCAGCCATCGCGGCCTGATGCGTAGAGCACGGGGAAGTCGAGCTGATCGTCACCTGCACCCAGCTCAACGAACAGATCGAAGACCTCGTTGAGCACGGCGTCCGGGCGGGCGGTGCGCTTGTCGCACTTGTTGATCACCACCATCACCTGCATGCCACCGCTCAAGGCCTTCTCAAGCACGTAGCGAGTCTGGGGCATGGGCCCTTCGAACGCGTCCACCAACAACAGCACGCCGTCGGCCATGCGCAACACCCGCTCCACCTCGCCACCGAAGTCGGAGTGACCCGGGGTGTCGATGATGTTGACCTTCATCTCGCCCCGCACCACGGCGCAGTTCTTGCTGAGCACGGTGATGCCCCGCTCGCGCTCGATGTCATTGCTGTCCAGGACACAGTCGACCCGTTCCTGGCCCTCGCGAAAGACGCCCGCATCAGAGAGCATGGCGTCGACGAGGGTCGTCTTGCCGTGGTCGACGTGGGCGATGATGGCGACGTTGCGGAGCTTCACGAGGGTGACCTGACACAGAGAAACGGAGGGTGACAACCGACCCCCCATGACACCACATCCAGCCCTTTCGGTCAGCCTTCGATTCCCCCTGCTGGGCAGGCCCGGCCTCTCTCAAGCCCCTCGCCAAGCCGCCAGAATCAGGGGTAAAGGCCCCTCATGGAGGTCACGGCGGCCACCCGCGAGATGCCCTCCATGTAGGCACCTGTGCGCATATTGACCCCTGAGTCCTTGGTGCGCTGCAGCACCTGCTGAAAGGCCTTGCGCATGATCAGCACCAGCCGATCGTTCACGTCTGACTCCTCCCAGAAGTAGCCCATGCGGTCCTGGACCCACTCGAAGTAGCTCACCACCACCCCGCCAGCGTTGGCCAGGATGTCCGGGATGACGAAGATCTCCTTGGCATCCAGGATGGCGTCGGCCCGGGCCGTGGTGGGCCCATTGGCCCCCTCCACGATGATGCGGCAGTTGAGGCCCCCGGCATTATGAGACGTGATCTGGTTCTCGGACGCCGCCGGAATCAGCACCTCGCAGGGCAGCATGAGCAGCTCTTCGTTGGAGCAACGATCGCCCCCCTCGAAGCCCTCCAGCGAACCGTTCTCCTCGATGTGGGCCAGCACGGCCTTCACGTCCAGGCCCTTCTCGTTGACCATGCCCCCGTCGATATCCGAGAGAGCCTTCACCCGCACGCCGATCTCGTCGAGCAGGGTGGCGATGGTCCCGCCCACGTTGCCCGAGCCCTGAATCACCACGGACGAGCTGGCCAGATCGAGCTTCATCTCCGACGCGGCCTCGCGCACCATGGACAGCAGCCCCCGGCCCGTGGCCGCCTTGCGCCCCATGGACCCTCCCAGGCCCCAGGGCTTGCCGGTGACCACGCCGGTGTGGGCCTCCCGGCGATGGACCGAGTAGGTGTCCATGATCCAGGCCATGACCTGTTCGTTGGTGTACATGTCCGGCGCCGGCACATCGCGGTCAGGGCCGATGATGTCCATGATGCCCGTGGTATAGCGCCGGGTGATGCGCTCCAGCTCAGCCAACGACAGCTCGCGCGGGTTGCACAGCACGCCGCCCTTGGCGCCGCCGAAGGGCACGTTGACGATGGCGCACTTCCAGGTCATCCAGGCGGCGAGGGCGCGCACCTCATCGACGTCGACGAAGGGCGAGTAACGAATGCCGCCCTTGCACGGCCCCAGGGCGCTGTTGTGCTGCACACGCCAGCCGTCAAAGACCGCCACCTTGCCGCTGTCCAGCTTGATCGGGATCGAGACCTTCATCTCCCGCTCGGGCTTGGTCAGGATCTGGTACAGCCCGTCGTCGAGTGCGAGCTTCTCAGCTGCCAGGTCGAAGCGCGCCAGCATGGCCTCGAAGGGGTTGTGTTCCGGCGCCTGGAGAACAGGGCTGGTCGCAGGCTGGGTCAAGCTCATCGCATGGAATCCTGTGGTCGGCATCGGGGAGCCGCGGCATGGGTCGAAGATCTGATCAAGCTCATCGGCTGATCAGGGGCGCAGGCGGTAGAGCAAGACCTGGGGGTCGCCGCTCAGGGACACGGGGGGCGGGCCGCCCAAGGCGTCGAGGGCCTGGGGCAGGGCCGGGTCACCGGCGTCTGGCCAGAGCACGAACCAGCGGGCCGAGGGCAGCAGAGCCAGGGCCTGCCCCAGGTCGACCGCGCGCCCCTGGCCATCGCCCCGAATGCCTCCGCGGACCGGCCTGTCGGCGTAGTAGCTGATCTCGGGCCGGGAGACGATGTAGTCCCCCACCTCCATGCCGTCCCAGAGCACGTTGACCTCGAAGTTGGTCAGCACCCCGTCGCCCGGGGCCGTGTGCTGCTCCATGGCCTGCCCCAGCATGGCGGGCAGAAGGTCGATCTCTTCAGCAGCCCCAGCCCACTGACTGACGAGGCCCACAGCCCCCAGCACGACGGCAGCCAGGCAGGCCCCAGGGCGCAGCCGGGCCAGTCCCAGGGCCAACCCCGCTGCCAAAGCCGGGGGCAAGGCGAAAAGCCAGTAGCTGTGCAACAGCATCCCGGCGGGGAAGAGCAGACAGTGAACCAGGGGCGGTGCGAGCAGCAACAGCAGCAGCCAGCGCACACCCAGAGCAGAGGCCGACCGAGAAGATCCTGGTCGCAAGGCGGAGAAACACAGCGCAGCGAGCAGCAGGGGCCAGAGGGGCAGCAGCTCCATGCTGGACGTAATCCAGGGCCCGAGGGCCTCGCCGATGGACCCCTCCATGGCTCCCACGCCCCCATCGACCCGCACGCCCGCCGCCCCCAGGACACGGCGCCAGGACATGCCAGGGAGGTTCGAAAGCCAGGCCAGCCAGCCCCCGAACAAGACCGCGACCCAACCGCCCAGGGCGGCCCAAAGCCCCAGGCCCCGCCGGCTGAGCAAGGCGTGTGCGGCGCACCCCGCGCCGTAGTAGAGGCCGAACCAGTCGAACCAGGACGCAGCGGCCAGGGCGACCATCCAGGCCAGGAGCCAGGGTCGACGCGCGCCGCCCTGGAGCAGTCGGGCGTAGGCCAGCAGGGTGGCCAGCCCGCAGAGCAACACCAGGGGGCCCTGGACCTCGACGTGGGTGCCGAAGACCACGGTCATGGGCATGGCGCCGCAGAGCAGGGCTGCGGCCCCGCCAGCCAAGGGCGTCGAGACCGTCCCTACGAGCAGGGCCAGGACGGCCAGGCTGGATAGGGTGGCCATGAAGGAGAGCAGCCGGGCCAGACGCTCAGATGGACCCAGCAGCTTGAACGCGATGCCGGTCACCATCATCACCCCGGGCGGGTGGTGCGCGTAGGGGTCGAGCCCATCGGCGGGCGGCGGCCGTCCCGAGGCGGGAGCCATGTCCATCAGGGGCGCAGCCCCGGCGTGGCTCAAACCCCAGCGGGCGTAGTTGCGAGCGATCAGCGCATAGCGCCCGCCGTTGTGGGCCTTCCAGCCCCGCTGCCAGGGCCCGTCCAGATCGGGAGACATGCCGACCGCCGCCACGACCATGCCGCCCACAGTGAGCAGCAACGCCAGCAGCCACTGCCCTCGGCCGGAGCGCGGGTCCACCCTGTCGGTGGCCGTCACGCCCTGCCCCGCCTTCACCGGGGTCAGCCGTCGATGCCCGGAAGCACGGGCATCTCGCCGTCGAGTTCGAGATCGATGGCCAGGCAGAGCACGTCATCGCAGCCGGGGATCTGTCCGACCTTGCCCGCATCTTTCTCGGTGCAGAGCAGCTGGGCCGTGCCAGCTTCGGCTCGCACCTGGGCCATATCAGCGGCGGTGAAGGCGTGGTGATCTCCGAAGCCCATCAGGCCCTTCACCTCTGCGCCCAAGCCAGAGACGGTCTGGGCGAAGGCGTCCGGCGACGCGATGCCACAGAACAAGAAGATGTCGAGCCCGGCCAGGTTGGTCAGCGGGTCGAGGGTCTCGGCCGTCACCGAGCGCACGCCCAGGGGGCGGTGGTGAGCCAGGACCACTGGCAGATCGCGGCGGCAGGAGCGCAGGCGCACGATGGCCGCGCTCAGCTCAGCCGGCTCAAGCCCATCGGTGTGGGTCAGCACTGCCAGGTCGGCGCGGCCCAGACCAGAGGGAGACTCGCGGAGCCCACCCAGGGGCAGCTGAAAGCCGTTGCCATAGGGAGCCCGGGCGTCGACCACGGCGATGTCGAGATCGCGGTGGAGGCGGCGATGCTGGAAGCCGTCATCGAGGAGGATCACCTCGGCTCCCTCGTCCACCGCTTCACGAGCCCCCAGCGCCTTGTCGGGAGAGACCACCAGGATCGCCTCAGGCACCCGGTCGGCGATGAGCCGCACCTCGTCTGAGCGCCCGGAGTCATCCGCAGCCGCGCCATAGCCCCGGGTGACCACGGCCACCTTCTTGCCAGCGGCCAGGGCACGCCGGGCCAGCTCGATGACCAGGGGCGTCTTGCCCGTGCCGCCCACGGTGATGTTGCCCACCGAGATCACCGGCACGTCGACCTTGCGAGGCGTCAGCAGCCCCCCGTCGTACAGGGCGTTCTTGGTGCTGCTCAAGAGCATGTAGATCAGTTGCAGGGGCGCCAACACCAACCGCAGCACCAGGATCAGTGGCGAGGTCTCACGGGACAGCAGGCGCTGCGAAAGGCTGGTCATCATTTCTCGGTCTCGGGCGTGCCACCGCTGGCATCGCGGGTCTTGGTCTGTTTCGTCGTGGAGTCGCTGGCCGCCGGGGTCTCGGCCTCGACGGCTGCAGGTGTCTCGACCACGGCTTCAGCAGAGGGTTCGCTGGGTGGCGCGGTCTCCGCCACGGTTTCGGGGGCGTCGACAGCCACAGAGGGTGCGGCTGTTTCAGGGGCCCTATCTTTCTGGCCCAGCAGCTCTTGCGCAAGGGCCAGGTAGTCCACTGCTCCAGGGCACTCTGCGTCGTACTCGAAGATGGTCTTGCCGTGACTGGGCGCCTCGGCCAGCTTCACGTTGCGGCGAATGACCGTGTCTTGGAAGATCGAGCCGAAGTGCGACTTGATGTCGGCGATCACGGCCTTGCTCAGATTGGTCGAGGGGTCATGGCGACAGCTGACCATGCCAGTGATGCGCAGGTTCGGGTTGAGTCGCCGACGCACCAGCTGCACCACGTCCATCAACTTGCCCAGGCCCTGCAGCGCGAAGAACTCGGCCTGGATGGGCACGAACAACTCGTCGCAGGCCACCAGGGCGTTGAGCGACAGCAGGCCCAGGCTCGGGGGGCAGTCGACCAGCACGAAGTCATAGGTGTCGTCGTCGAGCCGGTCGAAGGCGTCCCGCAAGATGACCTCGCGCCCGACCTCGTGCACCAGCTCGAGCTCGAGGCCCGCCAGGTCGACCGACGCCGGGGCCACGGAGAGCCCCTTCTGACCCGTGGGTCGGGCCACCGCGTTGAGCTCGGCCCGGGAGTGGAACAGCTCGTAAAGGGACGCTTCGACCGTGTTCGGGTCAAGGCCCAGATGCACGGTGAGGTTGCACTGGGGGTCGAGATCGCAGATCAGCGTGGAGCGACCCAGGCGAGCGAATCCCGCTCCCAAGTTGACAGTGGTCGTCGTCTTGCCGACGCCACCCTTCTGGTTGATGACCGCGATGCGTCTCATGGGCTCCATTCACCTCGGTGTCAGCTGCACACAACCGTCGCTCGGTGGCAGCGCCAGACAGGGAGATTGGGCTAGAATCCCCGCCGTGACCACCGACGCCAAGCAACTTTTCGAGACCTCAGTCGAGCAGGTGGCCGCAGGTCAGGTCCGCAAGGCCCTGGCGACCCTGCTCGATGCCCTGGTCTGTGACCCCCGCCATCAAGATTCCATCGAGGCCGCCGGGCGCATCTGCCGCATGCTCGGCGCTGCCGAAGACGCCGAGCTGTTCGAGCAGCTAGGGGGCGATCCGGACAATCCTGAGCACCTCTTCTGCCTCGGACACCGCCTGGTGGCCCAGGATCGCCCCGATGCGGGGGCAGGCCTGCTGCTCCGTTCGCTGAAGGCCCTGCCCCCGGACGGGGTCGAATCCGCCACGGTGCGCCGCGAGCTGGCCTACGCCCGCTTTCTTGAGCGGCGCTTCTCTGACTGCCTGTCGACCCTGGCGCCCCTGGCCAACAGCCCCGATCTGTCCGAGTCAGAGACCCTCGACGTGCTCTTGCTGCAGGCCGAGGCCGCCCTCTACGCGGGCCGTCGAAAGCTGGCTGCCCAGCTGCTCGACCCAGCCGAGGAGATGGGCAGCAACGACCGGCAGCGGCAACATCTCGACGCCCTCCACGCCCTGGTGGGCCGGGCCAGCCACTGGCCGGAGCAACTCACGGACCTGGGCCTGAGAGAGTGGCACTACATCCAGCATGGGGGCGTGCTGCTCAAGACGGCGGGTGGCTACTTCGAGGACGGCTCTCTCGCCGGGCGCTTCGAGGTGCTTGACCTGAAGCCAGACATGGTGGCCTTCCTGCTGCAGCGCCTGGCCCACCTGCTCAACAGCCGGGCCCTGCTGCCCGAGGTGGTCATCCCCACGGGCCCGATCTCCGCTCCGTTGGCCATGGCCCTGGGACAATACTGGCAGCTGCCCGTACTCGACGAGCTCACCGATCGGCAGGGACGGGATGCCCTGTACGTGGCGGCGAACGCGGCCGAGTTCACCCCGGTCGCGGCGGGCCTCGCACACCATCGAGCCGAGCTGCGCCTCTTCGCCCTGAACCTCGACTGGTCCCAAGATGCGGTCACCTGCCCTGAGGTCGTGGGTGTGCTCTCCCGGCGCGTCTTCCTGCCCTGGGAGACCCGCTACTCCGTGGAAGCCGGCAAGAGCGAGATGGAGGAGACGGCGGCCGACCCCCGTTCGGCTCCCGAGATCGCCGTCGATCTGGTGGCCGCCATGGCTGCCTTGCCGGATGACGGCGGTGAGGCCCGCAACGCGTTCGAATCGTTTTATGCGCCCCTGACCGCGGGCCTGGTGCTAGGCAACGAGCACGCCCACCCCCTGCGCAGGCAGTTCACCCACGTGTCTCCCGCCTGGACCCCCATGCGCCGGCCCGGCCTCGCCAAGCCCGAATGACCCCTCCAGACATGACCAGCCTGCTCCCCCGTGTTCGCGAACTCTGCGATCTCGTCGAGAACCCTGCCCAGTACCTGGGTGGCGAGTTCAACATCATCGTCAAGGACCCCAGCACGGTCCGTGGGCGCATCGCCCTCTGCTACCCCGACCTCTATGAGATCGGCAGCAGCCACAACGGCTCGCAGATTCTCTACGACGTGGTCAACCGGCGTGACGACCTCGCCGCCGAGCGTTGCTTCACGCCCTGGCCGGACATGGCAGAGCTCATGCGCGAGCGCGAGCTGCCCCTGTTCACCCTCGAGAACCACCTGCCCGTCCGCGATGTCGACGTGCTGGGCTTCACCCTGCAGACCGAGCTGACCTACAGCAACATCCTCGAGACCCTCGATCTGGCCGGGCTGCCCCTGCTCAGCGCCGATCGAGACGCGACCCACCCCCTGGTCATCGCCGGCGGACACGGGGCCCACTCCCCCGAGACCCTGGCCGAGTTCATCGACGTCTTCATGCCCGGTGACGGCGAAGAGACGGTGTGCGCCCTGCTCGACCTGGTCGTCGCACAGCGCGCCAAGGGCATGAGCCGCGACGAGATGCTGCGGGAGATCGCCACGACCTTCCCCTGGGCCTATGTGCCCAGCCTCTACGAGGTCAGCTACGACGGGCCGGCCATGACCGGCATCACGCCGCGCTTCGAAGACGTCCCGGCACGCATCAAGGGCGCTTCGATCTTCGACTTCAGCGCCATCCCCGTGATGACCCGACCTCTGGTGCCCAACGCTCGCAGCGTGCACGAGACCGTGTCCATCGAGATCATGCGCGGCTGCACCCGGGGTTGCCGCTTCTGCCAGGCGGGCATGATCACCCGGCCCATGCGCTACCGCACCGTCGAGCAGCTGGTCGAAGGCGCCGAGGCGGCCATCGATGCCACGGGTTACGACGAGGTCACGCTCACGTCCCTCTCTTCAGGTGACTATCCCTGGATCGAGGAGCTGCTGGTCGAGATGGACAAGCGCTTCACGCCCCGTCGGGTGTCGGTCTCCCTGCCCAGCCTGCGCGTGACGGGCGAGCTGGCCCACCTGCCCGGGCTGACCAACGCCGTACGCAAGTCGTCGCTGACCTTCGCTCCAGAGGTGGCCACGGATCGACTGCGCAAAATCATCAATAAAGACATCAGCAACGCAGATCTACTGGCCAGCGCCGCGGCCGCCTATGAGGGCGGTTGGTCCACGATCAAGATCTACTACATGATCGGCATCCCCGGCGAGCGCGAAGAAGACCTCACCGCCATCGTCGAGTTCGCGGATGAGCTGTCCCGCCTACGGCAAAAGGTCACCGGAAAGGGCAAGGCCAAGATCAACGTCACCGTGACCACGTTCATCCCCAAGGCCTTCGTGCCCTTTCAGTGGGACGGCATGATGGACCGAGACACGGTGCGGGCCAAGCAGTCCTGGATGCGCGACCTGAACAAGAACCGCGCGGTGAAGCTGAAGTTTCACGACACGCACCAGAGCTGGCTCGAGGGCATCCTCTCTCGGGGTGACCGGCGGCTGACCCCGGCGCTCATCGCCGCCTGGCGCAACGGGGCCCGCTTCGACGCCTGGAGCGAGCACTTCGATGTGCGACACTGGGAGGCGGCCTTCAAGAGTACAGACATCAACCCGGACGACTTCGCCTACCGCGAGCGGGGCCGCCACGAGACCCTGCCCTGGGACCACCTCGACATCGGCCCCGACCGCGACTACCTCTGGACCGAACGAGAGCGGGCTCGCGACCTGATCCAGACCGACTACTGCGTGGGCAAGGTCTGTCACGTGTGCGGCGTGCCCCCTTCGCTTTGCTTCGCCATCAAGCGCGACATGGGCCTGTTGGGCACCAAGCGCCGGGGCATTCTCGAGATGGATGAGAGTGGCTCGACCGTCGGTGTGTCAGGTGTGGACGCGTCTGCAGCGAAGGTGCTCACCGTGCGCAGTGAGTCCCCTGTGCGTCAGGCCAGGGTCAGTGCGGGCTCTGGCAGCTCGCTGTCGTCTGCCGCGCCGTCGGGGTCAGGGCCCACAGCCTCGGCCCCCGCCCCCACGTCGACGGCATCCGATCCTTGACGGACCGCCCCTTCCAGCGCGCGCTGGGCTACTTCCCGCAGGTCAAGCGACAGTGGCTCTGGGGGATGGCCGCCATCGTGCCCGGCGCCGGGCTGCCCATGGTGGTGTTCTACATCGTGGCCCAGATCATCGATGGCATCGACAAGGGCACGCTGGAGTTCTCTGACGCGGTCAGCGGTTCGCTGCTGGCGGGGCTGCTGGTGGTGGCGGCTTCGTTCTCCAAATACGCCATGCGGCTGCACATCACCGGGGCCTCTCGAGACTTCGAGCGGCTGTATCGTCAAGACCTGTTCGCCCACCTGATGAGCCTCTCGCCCCACGACCTGTCGAGCATTCGCACGGGCGACATCATGTCCCGCTCGGTGTCCGACATCGAGGCGGTGCGCATGCTGTTGGGACCGGGCGTCATGTACAACGCCCAGGCGCTGGTGGTCGTCCCCGCCGCCCTGGTGGCCATGGCCGTGACCGACCCCTCGCTCATGCTGGCCATGCTGGTGCCCTTCGTGGGCCTGGCCATGGTGATCAAAGCCGCGTCGCGCCCCACCCAGCGCTGGAGTCAGCGCACTCAAGAGAGCCTGGCCGACGTGTCCACCGTAGCCCAGGAGAGCCTGTCGGGCATTCGGGTGGTCAAGGCCTTCGCCGCCGAGCCTCTGACCGCATCGGGGTTTCGCTCCAAGGGAGCCAACCTGCTCCAGGCCAACCTGCACCTGGCCACACTGCGGGGCATCACCTCTGCGGGTGTGACCGCCGTGAAAGAGCTGGGGGTGCTGGTCATTCTCGCCGTGGGCGGATGGCACGTGGTCTCGGGCGACCTCAGCAAGGGCGAGCTGTTCTTCTTTCTCATGCTGCTGGGATACGCCCTGTGGCCGCTCATCGCCATCGGTTGGATGCTGGGCATGTATCACCGGGCCGGTGCCGCCGCGCGACGTCTCGAAGAGCTCTTCGCCCTGCAGCCGTCGGTGGCCGACAACAGCCCGTCCCAGCCTCGGGCCGAGCAGCCTGAACTCCCCGGGCTCCCCGCCCTTCCCGCTCTCAAGGGTCAGCTGAAAGTGAGCCACTTGTCCCATGCCTGGGACGGCGCGCTGGTACTCGACGATGTGTCGTTCACCGTCCCCCCGGGCACGACCCTGGGCATCACCGGGCGCACGGGCTGCGGCAAGAGCACCTTGGTGCAGCTCATGGCCCGCCTGGTCGACCCCCCGCCCGGCACCGTGCTGCTCGACGGCCACGACATCCGCGAGCTGCCTCTTGAGCAGTTGCGCGCCACCGTGGGTGTGGTGCCCCAGGACACGTTCCTGTTCAGCGAGACCATCCGGGAGAACGTCGCCTTCTCCGGGGACCACGTGGGCGAGGAACAGGTCCTGGCCGCCACCAAGCTGGCTCAGGTCCACGACGACATCGAGGGCTTCCCCCACGGTTACGACGAAATACTGGGCGAACGGGGCGTGACCCTCTCTGGCGGACAGCGCCAACGGACCGCCATCGCCCGCACCCTGGCCGCAGCCACCCCCGTGCTCCTGCTCGACGACTGTCTGTCTGCGGTCGACTCGGTCACCGAGCAGGCCATCTTGCGCAGCCTGGAGCAGACCCTCACCGGCCGCACCTCCGTGGTGGTCAGCCACCGTGTGGCGGCCCTGTCTCTGGCCGATCAGGTGCTCGTCCTCGACGAGGGACGGGTGGTCGAGTCGGGCACCCACGACGAGCTCGTGACCCTCGGTGGCCTGTACGCCGAGATCGAGAAGCGGCAGCGCATCGAGGCGGAGATCGAAGCCCTGTGACCCCGCCCCCACCCTCCACCGAGACTCAGAGCTTCAAGCGCATCGGTGGCGCCACGGACCGCCGACTCCTGGCACGGCTGCTCGTGTTCGCCCGCCCACACGTGGTGGTGCTGAGCTTCACCGTGCTGCTGCTCATCGCGAACCTGGGCCTGCGCCTGGCCGGGCCCTGGGTCATCCGTCTGGCCATCGACGGCCCGCTCACCACCGCCACCGAGACCCGGGGCACACCAGCGTTCGACGGCGACGCCCTCGCCAGCGACGTCAGCACCCTGGCCCTGGGCTACCTGGGCATCGCCGCCGCCCTGTCGGCCTTGCTGGTGCTGCGCGAGTGGATCATGAACCGAACGGGCCAGCGCATCGTGCTGACCATTCGCAACACGCTCTTTCACCATGTGCTGCGCCTGCCCAGCGCCTGGTTCGATCGACACCACGTGGGCTGGACGGTGACCCGCACCACCAACGATGTGGACGCGCTGTCAGAGCTGTTCACCACCGGCGTGGCCACCATCGCCTACGACATCCTGACCATCATCGCGGTGATCGTGGCCCTGCTCCTGCTGTCACCGAAGCTGGCCATGGTGGCCCTGCTCATCCTGCCGCTGATGATGTTCGTGTCCTTTCGTTTCCGGCTGAAGGCGAGGCTGGCCTACCGGGCCACGCGCAACTCGCTGAGTCGGCTGAACAGTTTCCTGCAGGAGCGGCTCACCGGCCTCGACGTGGTGCACCTCTTTCGGCGCGAGCACGCGTCCGCGGCCACCTTCGCTGGCCTCAACAGCCAGTACTACGAAGACAACATGGTCACCGTGCGGCACTTCTCCCGCTTCTTCCCCACGGTGGACGTGCTCTCCTGGTCGGTCAAGCTGGGCACCCTGTGCTTCGGCTGCTGGCTGCTGCTGGAGGGCGAGCTGACCCTGGGCACCTGGATCAACTTCTGGCTGCTGCTCGACTTCGTCTTCGAGCCCATCCGCGAGCTGGCCGAGCGGTACAACGTGCTGCAGGCGGCCATGGCTGCTGGCGAACGCATCTTCGGCATCCTCGACGCCGAGACCGAGGCCGGCCCCCGCTCCGTGGCTGATTCGGTGGTGGCGGCTGAAGCTGAGGAGCGGGCCGCCGAGGCGACCCTGCCTGACCAGGTCAGTGCCAGTGCCAGTGCCAGTGCCAGTGCCAGTACCAGTGCCAGTGCCAGTGCCAGTGCCAGTGCCGGCGCCAGCGCTCCCAGAACCGCGGAGCCCTTCGGCAGCGACCCTGACACGCCCATGATCTCCTTCGACAACGTGTCCTTCGCCTATGCCAACGGGCCAGACGTGCTCAGCGAGGTGTCCTTCGAGGTGAAGCGCGGACAGCGAGTCGCCGTGGTGGGCCACACCGGCGCGGGCAAGACCACCCTGGTCAGCCTGCTCTGCCGTTTTCGAGAGACCGACAGAGGGCGCATCCGCGTGGCCGGGCGCCCCATCGATCTCGTCGACCACCGGGAGCTGCGCCGACGGATCGCCATCGTCCAGCAAGAGGTCTTTCTGTTCAGTGACACCATCGCAGCCAACATCCGCGTGGGCGACCCGAGCATGGACGACGCACGGCTGCGCCAACTGGCCGCCGCCGTCAACGCCGATCGGTTCATCGACAAGCTCCCCGAGGGTTACGAGACCGAGCTCAGGGAACTCGGCGCCAACCTCTCGTCGGGACAACGGCAGCTGCTCTCCTTCGCCCGGGCCCTGGCCGCCGACCCCGAGATCTTGATCCTCGACGAGGCCACGTCGTCGGTGGACAGCGAGACCGAGCACTGGATCGAGTCCGCGACGGCCACCCTGCTCGAGGGCCGCACCAGCGTGGTCATCGCCCACAGGCTCTCGACCGTGGTGAACGCCGACCTGATCCTGGTCATGCACAAGGGACGGCTGCACGAGTCGGGGACACACGACGAGCTGCTGGCGGCGGGCGGGTTGTACCACCGGCTCTATCACCTGCACCTCACCGGCCACGCCTAGTCAGCGCCACGGCCCCCCTTGCCGAAGAGCAGGGCCACCCGGAGCACCCCAAACCTG
>Ga0114933_10001049_pt1 | contig 31747 bp, 31 predicted proteins | sample 4SBtaG_FD_89691 | JGI IMG/M metagenome (GOLD analysis project Ga0114933, IMG submission 89691) | Deep subsurface microbial communities from Kolumbo volcano to uncover new lineages of life (NeLLi) - 4SBTROV12_W25 metaG | ecosystem: Environmental > Aquatic > Marine > Volcanic | place: Kolumbo... | reverse complement strand
ATTTGCACATAGGAGTAAAAATGCCTGAATCAGCATTGCGGATTATGGACAGCGACGGCCATCTAATTGAATCTAACGAGGAACTAAGCAAATATGTTGACGACTCTATTAAACGTGTAGCGACAGGCCAAATTCCAGCTCAAGACGGACCGTTTCCAACGTTGGACGGCACTCACAATTACTTCAAAGGAAAAGGCGGCTCATTTGGAGGTCCAAGGCATACGGCAAGTGATGAACGAACCGGCTCTGGTGAAGATTGGTCTGTTTTTCTCGATAAAACTAATATAGAACAAACCGTGATTTTCCCCACAAAAGGGTTAGCAGTGGGTTTCATACAGACACCAGAGTATGCCACTCGCCTTTGCCATGCGTACAACGATTATGTGTTTGACCGTTACAGAAGTGTAGACAAGAGAATTCACCCAATGGGATTAATTCCTTTACAAAGCCCGAAGGAAGCTGCAAAAGAATTACGTAGAATAGTAATTGACTTAGGTCTACCTGGTGCAATGCTTCCCTCGACAGGGTTGCCTCTTGGTTTGGCCCATGAATATTACCATCCAGTGTATGAGGAGGCCGCGGGTTTGGGTTGCGTGCTAGCAATACATGGAGGATCGAACCGAGGCATTGGTATAGATGATTTTACGGATTTCATAGGCTCTCATATATTGCATCATCCAGTTCCATTAATGTACGCGTTAGTTTCTTTTGTATATCAGGAAGTTTTCGACAAATACCCCGATCTGAAAGTGTCATTCCTTGAGGGTGGGCCAGGTTGGCTGGTGCCAATTCTTGATCGTGCGATAAGAGATGATGAATTTTTTGGGAAAGTAGCTAGCAAGCCTTTTGACTATTATTTAACTAACGGTAATGTCCAAATTGGCTGTGAAGGAAATGATGCTAGCTTAAGCTATGTTGCATCAAGGATAGGTATTGAACCGTTTGCTTATTCATCAGATTACCCGCATGAAGTAGATTTAGCGGGTGCAATGCATGAAATTGAAGAGACGGTAGAATCCGCTTCGTTATCTGATGCCCAGAAGCAAGCTGTACTACATGACAATACTCAAAGATTCTATGGCTTTGATTAGCTATTGTTTACGAAATGAGCTACTCGTTCACCCATCAGTATCGCTGCCATATTAGTATTTGCATGCGGGATTGTCGGGATAACTGAGGCGTCCGCGATATATAAATTATCTATGCCATGAACCTTTAGCTGGTGATCAACAACAGACATGCTGTTATTTGTTGGTCCCATCATGCAAGTTCCTACTCCATGGTGATAGCAGTCATATGTTGTAGTAATGAACTCCTCAATATTCTCGCTCTGCTCTGGTTGAATCCTTCTGCTGAAGTAATGAGCCATCGATTCATGCGTAACCAGGCTATCAATGAATTGTAAAGATTTAGCCATAGCCTTAATATCCTTAGAGTCTTGTAGCAAAGCATCATCGATGACTGGGAGTACAGCAGGATCCCTGCTCACAATGTGAACGGAACCTCGAGTGCGTTGCTCGATAAGGTTTGATGTTATCGGAAGCATAGGTTTTAGGCCTGAAACATTTATTGGGGCTCGTAAGAATATATGAAAATCATCATTGACCAAACTGCTGTCAGACTTATATGTAAGCCGAAAGCCAGGAACTAGCCATTCCGGATTGAATCCTTCTGCACACTCATATGTAACAGTAACCGAAGCATGGTCCTGATAATTTGCTCCAACGCCAATTAGCTCATGCTTAGTATCGATACCGAGTCTCCTTAAGTTATATGGATCACCGATACCTGAAAGTTCCAATATTTGAGGGCTATGGTAAACGCCAGCCGCAAGTACAATTTTATCGGCTGATATTTCACACGCTATGCTGTCCTTAATGTAGCGAACTCCATTTACATGATTGTTTGCCAAGACAAGCTCATGCACTAAGGCATCAGAAATAATTGTTAGATTAGGGCGGTTCCTTGCATTTTGAAGGTATGCTACCGAGGTGGACTGCCTCAATCCGTTCTTCACGTTCGACGCTGCTGGTAAAACTCCCTGTGGATTAGGTGTATTCCAATCGTCTCCTAATGCTAAGCCTGCAGCAATTGAGCGAGTCACAAAATCTTTAACTATGCCCTCGGGTAAATTGCGTAAGTCCATACGGCGAGTAACAGTGATAGGGCCATCATGGCCGTGGTTGAAGCGATCAGGGAAATCGGTGTCAGTTTCAATACGTTTTAAAAATGGCAGGCAGTCTTCGTATGACCAGCCCGAGTTTCCAAGGCTTTCCCATGTGTGAAAGTCATGCTCTGTCGGATGGACAACAGCCATCATATTAACTGAGGAACCGCCTCCCATAATTCTTCCGCTCAGCGGGTAATATATGCTCCCATCCGCTTTACGTTCGGTTGGGTACATAATTGTATATGGCGATTCTAGAATTGCCTGATTCCCTTTCGTACCATCCGCAATCATATCCGGTAGTGGGACTGGGTCAGGCCCTGCCTCTAGTAGCAAAACTTCTACAGAAGGGTCTTCGCTTATTCTCGAAGCCGCAGCACATCCCGATGATCCACCGCCAATTATGACGACATCATAAAATTTTGAGTCCATATTACCTCCAAGGTCCGAACGGTTCAGGAAACTAATTCTGAAGCGAGCATAGACGCTTCGCCTTCGGACTGAAATATGACTACTTGGTTTTGATATTTAACCTCGTAATGCGGCATGCTAGTTGCAGACGTGTATACCTCGTATACGTCTGCCTGGCCATTAATGCCTTTAGCTGAAGTTAATAAATTGCGTTCTTCTCCCATTTCGTATGCTCCATATCAGATATCTGAAATTAAAATACCGTTGTATTCTTGCTCTTCTAATTTGCCACCATCGATTGATTGCATAGCAGTTTTAATTTGCGCTGCATTGCTAAAGCCAATGACAAGGCTTGTGATTTCCGGGCAAGATAGAGCAAATCGAGTAGACAATATAGCCAGATCTGTATCTATATCAGTTCCCATGCGTTTTACACGTTCCCGTAGTTTTAATTTTTTGAATTTGGTTAGTTGATTACCTTTCGTTTCCGTAAAATTAATCAGATTTCCTGCGGCTAGAACACGTATCGCAAGTACGCCCATTCCGTTGTTAAATGCTCGGGAACCTACTCCATGAAAGTCATTATTTTCAGTGTCATCGGCGCTGTGTGGCGCTGGAGGTGTGGTAATCGCGCTCCTATTCAAGAGGTTAAAAAGGACATTGATCGTATCAAATTTATTAGAATCAGTAAGTTGAAAAACTTCAGAAGCAATCCCTCCAAAGCCAGTAAATCCGGTGAATTTAATTTTCCCTTGCTCACGTAGAACTTTGAAGGCTTCAATCACACCATTAGGACCTAAAACGTCTTCTGCGGTTAATTGGGCACCGACTCCTATATTCCCTTTTTCGGATCGCTCAAGACCTATGCGGTTATGTAGCTGAATCAAATCTATTGAATCGGTTTGCAATCTTTTTAAGCTGGCTTCAACGGAGGATATAACTGACTGCTTTATGTTATTTAAATCAGGAAGTTCAAGTGCGACCTTTGAGGCAATTATTGGACTTGCTTTGAGTTGATTAAGAGCTCGACCTAGGTTTTCTTCAGATTTTCCTTGACCATATATAGCAGCGGTATCAAATATATTGATACCGGCGTCAATGGCATGTCCAACGAGTAGTTCTTGTTCTAATGGTGTGCCTGCAAGTACTCCTCCGCCTGTAGGCCCGCAACCAAATGCAACTACAGAAAGCGAAAGACCAGTCTTCCCAAGGTCACTATACTTCATGGAAGATCCTTAGAATTTTGATTAGACTTTTGAGGCAAGATGCTCAGTAGCACCTTCTTCAAAAGTTGTTTTGGCTGGTAATACAATGTCCAACGACCTGACTCTGTAGGCCTCGCCATTCATAGCCTCTTGAGGCTCATTGCCTTCTTGCAGTTCTCTAGCTGCATCAAGTAATCGTTTCCTAACCCGTATTATTGCTTGGTCAGAGCTTACAAGATGCTCCTGGGAGCGATCCATTATTGGTCCACCCATATCAGATTGAACTGCGAAATCTTGAGCAGGTATAGATTTGATTCCAGTGAAAGTCGCCATTTTCTGCGCGGCCCTATCTATGAGGTAATCGTTGGATGCATTTTCTTTAGGTACGTAAGTGCCTGGGATAAGTTCAGGGAAAATCACGCCTCCATTTTTATACTCATTTACCTCTGTATCAGTTAAAGGCCTATCCGGGTGCCATTTGATTCTAAAATACAGAGTGTGCTCATCATCCATTGGCACACGGACGTTACATTGCAAAGTTTGGCCAACTTGGCTTGCAATCATTGTGTATGACGGCATAAGCCATTGATTTACCCTCCAATAATTTTCCCCTTCGCTAGTATCGCGGTGTGCAGCCAACATGACCCCGTACTCTGTGTCAGTTATAGTCCAGGTCGGGGCTCTGTCCTCAGTCAATTGCGGCCGGGGTACTCCTCCAAGCTGAATTGAATTTGATCCGATTGTCGCGGTATTAAGCCTACTATGCAAAAAGCCTACATGGCTTGAATCAATATCGCCTTCAGCTGTTTGCAAATAATTACCATCGATAAACATTTTTGAGATGTACCTATGGGAATCTGGAACTCTAGCCCATTCCATCTCCGGGAAGACAGGGTTTGAGCTTTTCGGTCCCATGTAAATCCATATCAATCCTCCACGCTCAATTGCGGGGTAGGCCGAAAATGCCTGTACTTTGTCTTTGTATGTATCACCTTCAGGTGAATTAGGAATGTCAATGCAGTTACCATCTACATCGAATTTCCATCCATGGTACACACAGCGAAGGCCATCGTTTTCATTACGACCGTAAAAAAGGCTTGAAAGGCGATGAGGGCAACGCTGGTCAAGGAAACCAATTCTTCCTGATGAATCTTTAAACGCAATTAGGCGCTCTCCCAAAATAGTTAAACGTACTGGAGTGCAATCAGGAGAGGGTAGTTCTTCAGCCATAAGTGCAGGTAACCAAAACCGCCTAAAAAGCTCTCCCATTGGAGCTCCTGCATCTGTTTCAGTCATTAATTTATTATCCTCAATGCTTAGCATTTCATCCTCCTACCTAATTTTGGAACCTAGCGTTTATCGCGAGGAAGTAAAAGACAGTACCTAGGATCAATTGTAATTGCTATTTTGCTTCCGTTTGTAGCAATTGGACTTCCCAAGCGCTTTGCAATGACATTTGAGCCACCCATTTCTAGTTCATATTCAGTCATTTCACCTAGGAACGTAGCATTAGTTACCGTTGCTGGTAAAGAATTCTCAGTTTTTTTAATTCGAGTTGATATTTCCATATGCTCCGGACGAAGAATCAAGTTGTATTTCTGGTTTTCTTTTATTCCCTTGGACGCACATATCACACTAGAACCATCAGGGAGTGTAGCAACTGCAAGTGTTTTCTCAGTGTCTTGGAAACTAGTCACAATGACATCAATTTCATTCGCATTTCCAAGAAAATCTGCAACGTATCCTGAATTGGGGTAAGCATATACCTCAGAAGGGGTACCTTCTTGGACAATCACTCCGTCCTGCATTACAGCAATCCTGTCTGACAGCGCAAGTGCCTCAATTTGATCGTGTGTTACATATAGGCTTGTAATATTGAGGCGACTAACTAATGATTTCAATTCTCTCCTTGTTTCTTCTCGTAATTTCGCATCTAAGTTACTCAGAGGCTCGTCTAAAAGAAGGAGAGTGGGCTCAAGAGCTAGTGCTCTAGCAAGCGCGACTCGCTGTTGTTGGCCACCACTTAGATAAGGAGCTGGTCGATTGGCGTAATCGCCAAGCCGAACCATATCTAAAGCGTCTTTTGCTTTAGTTACAGCTTCTGTCTTGCCCAAGCCCGGTCGCCCTTTTCGTAATGGAACAGCAACGTTTTCCAATACGGTCATATGTGGCCAAATTGCATAAGACTGAAACACCATAGCGCAGTCTCTTTTATATGTGGGAACTGAAATGTTTCTTGTACCTGAGAATACTAAAGTGTCGCCTACAGTGATTTCTCCTTGATCTGGTGTCTCAAGGCCGGCGACGCTTCTGAGTGTACTGGTCTTGCCACAGCCGGACGGGCCAAGGAGAGTGTAAAACTCTCCTTGGCCAATCTCAAAAGAAACACCTTTTACAGCTTGAACAGAGCCTAAACTAGAGGAGTGATAGGAAAGTTTTAAATCCGAAATATTTAACATGCTCTGTAACCTCAAGCTTTCTAAAAGTTAGTTTTACGCACCAGTCCAAATTTTCATTACTTTTCCACGTAGATCAGTACGCATTTTACCTTGTTCCGAACCTGCCCAAGTTTGAGTAGGTGCATTCTCTACTCCTTGAGCTTTTAAGATTTCTCCTAAGGCACCAGTCTTGTCTGTTACATGGAATTGATAATGAGGTGCGATTGCAACCAAATTACGTCCTTCGGCAACGTACCAAGCAGCAAATAATTGCGCCATGCTTTGGTTTGCACCTTTAAGCGCGCATATGTTGACCTGGAAGTAGGGTATCAAATCTGAAGGAATTACAACGTCAATGGGTGCGCCCTTGGACTTATTCTGAAGAGCCGTACCTACGCTAGCAATACCAATGGGAGTTTCACCAGAAATTACGCTCTTTACGACTCCTACCGAACCACCCGAAACTACAACTATCTCGTTAGCTTTAGTTTTCTCTGCGTAATCAAGGATCTTCTCTTCACCCCAATTGATACCTACCGTACCGAGTGGGAATCCGCCGCTCATCATACCAACAAGACCTTTGACTTTGGGGTCCCAAAGTCCATCCCATGTCGTGGGTATTTCAGATTTTTTCAGGCGTTCGGTGTTATAAGCAAACCCGTAGACTGAGCTTGTGTCAGCCAGACAATGACCAACAATTTCCTTCTCAGTTGCGCCATGGATTGTCTTCAGCTGCTCAAGTGAGGAGCCTTCAAACAAAGGCCCAAAGGTTCCTAGCCAATCAACATCTTGCATACCACCTTTACCAATGGTCGGAAGCATATTGGGAGAGCTACCGCCTTTGGCGATGTCTGAGCTAATTTTGCCGGCTTCAGCTTCTTGAGCTAGAACAGTAACGTATTCCTTAGGATGCTGAGCAAAATGCTCTATGGTGACGGGAAAGCCAAATTTTTCCTGAAAGCCATTCTGAAGAAGTTCAATTTGCTCTTTTGGAAAGCCGCTTGTTCGTACATTCACTTTCCCTTCTGATTTAGCTTCTTCAATGATTGCACGCAATCCTGTCGGCAATCCATCAAATTTCCCGGGCGTAGGCGTGGCCGTAGCTACGGGCTTCGGCTCGGGCGTTGGAGTGGGGTCACTCCCGCAACTGACAATAAGCAATCCTAAGCTAAGGGTCGCTAGTATGAACAACATTTTAGTTTTCATGTTCAATCTCCTTAATAAAATTATCGAATCCTCCCAGTCCGAATCCTCCTTCCATAAAAATATTCAATTTGCTCCTGCGTTGTCGCTTTGAAATAAACGCCTAGAAGCAAAGGCCATGATCATTACAGCAATAACTAATAAGACAATTGGAGCAGCGCCGGCCTCTGGACCACCATTTTCGAATCTCTGGAAAATTATATTTGCCATCATAGGGCTACTAAATCCTGCTAAAAACAACGGCAAAGTGAAGTTTCTTACTATATGAACTGCTGCCCACATCCATCCATTTAAAAGCGCCGGTAACATAAGCACTATAGTGATACGGAAAAACGTATTTACAGGGCTCAAACCGCTAGTCATTGCAGCTTCTTCAAGACTTTTATCTAGCTGTATTTGAGCAGCGTTGGTCAAGCGTGTTGTAAACGCCAATAATCCAATTGTGTATCCGATAATCAATAAAATTATGCTTCCATAGAGCGGCGTAGGTATGAAAAGTACCAAAAGCGCTAACGAGACAACTGTTGCAGGTAAAGCAAGTGGGGAAAATGCAACAATATTAATCAATTTTGTTATAGGCGAAGGCCGCCTTACAACAAGCCATGAGATGACTGCAGCTAAGCCAACAACCAGAGTAGATGAAACAAGTACAACTATTATTGTGTTGATGACGGCTGAATTAAATCTTGGGTTTTCAAATAGATCTTGATAATTAATAAAGCTGAAATAGCTTAGAGCCTCAAATGAAGGAGTTCGGTAGTACGGCAGGAAGCTACTCCAGAGCAGCATAAGGAAAGGCGCAATGACTTGTGCAAGGAAATACAAGAGAACAATCCCCAATGCTAGCCATTTAAATTTCTTTAACCCAATACGCTTGGGCCTAAAACCTTTACCCGTAACAACAGAAAATCGCGCGCTATCTCGTAATACTCTAAGGTATATATACATAAAAAATGCTGCAGCAACCATCGAGATTAGTCCGAATGTTGCTGCGATCCCATAATTAGGTTCGCCCTCTAGTGCACCAGATCGGGTCAAGAGAAATAACTGGGTGCTTAGCACCGGTATCCCAGCTCTAGTGCCAATTGCAAGAGGGATTTCAAATATTGCCAAAGCGACCACCCCGTAGTAGGCGATCACTCCCATTGTCCCAGGGCGCATCAAAGGCACCGTGATCCTACGAAGCACATTAAGTCGATTAAACCCCACAGTTGACCCTGCTTCTTCTAGCGAGGGGTCCATATTTCGGAAATTTGCTAGAAGTAAAAGCCACATAGTTGGTGCTACCGCAAGGCCTGTAACAAAAATCATTCCCCAAATGGAATATATAGAGAAAGGGCCTCGCATTGTCGTTAGCTCAAATAAATCACGAACCCAAACATTGATTGCACCAGCATTAGGGCCTAAAAGCAAAAGCCAGCCGGTGGCCGTCGCAAAGGGGGGGATCGCCATAGGGATAAACATCAAGCTGTAGAGCAATGTTCGCCCTGGCATGTCTGTTCGTTCTACTAGCCATGCTAAAACTAGGGCAATTGATAGGCCGAAAGTGATTGAGCCCGCTGCGTAGCCAATCGTATTAAGAAGTAATCTATACGTAGAAGGGTCGCCGAAGACTTTGTCGTAATTATTGAAATTAAAAGAAGCTAGCGCATCACCTACACCGATTGAATCCGGGGCTCCGAATGTAAACAGAATCATCACGACCATAGGAACCCCGATGGCTACTGTTAATAGGATAAGTATGCCTAGCGGTAGAGCGTTACTCCTGATAGTCGTTAGTACTCTATTGGGTGATGTGCTTAAGGGTGTAGTAGTCATGAAAACTAAGTTATAACACCCATCAATTTTTCGGTTTTTCTATATAAATCAACTATTGTGTCTCTATCGGGACAATATCTATCAACGTCATCGTCAATATATAGCCAGCCGCCTTTAGATTTCTTATGAAAGTTGGAACGATAATAAAGCGCCGGCCGAGCGCTCCTACCAGTAAATAGCCTGTCAGAAACTTCGTCAGGCTGAGTTAGTGCGAGCTCGGGGCGATGAGCTTCAGATTTATTCCAAAATATATTCATTGGCTCACCCCCGTCCTGAACAACTTGTATTTGTTCTTTAAGCAGGCGCCTGTAAGCGATCACACAAACATCTGAAACTCCAAGGTGTTCACGCGTTCGGTCAGTAATATTGCCCTGTGCCCACCACGCGATCATGTCTTGTGAAAGCACGTTATCAAGAATTGGTTCGCCGTTTTCGTAATATAAGTCGACTTCTGCATAGGGAATGCTTTCTTGTTCAGGGACGTCTACCCCGTCAGGGAAGTCATAATAAAAATATTGTAAATGCCAAGTATGCGTATCATCTAAGGGAACGCCTATTTGATAAGACTTTCGTATAGTGCCAGGAGCGTATGGTTCAAATGAAAGCAAATATGGAAACAATATCGAATTAGAACCTACTGTCCACGATGGCTCTGATTCACTTTTGTCAGATTCCAAATTACCTTTAGTAAAGCCGAATTTATTCCACACAGGCCTGTATTTGGTATAAACGCCTTTGTCTAGACGATCTTTTTGCGCTTTCATTGTCGCGTTATAGCGAGCCTGCGGATCATTTGTCAGTAAACCTTGTAACTCTAGCGCGTACTGTGCAAGGCGACCATGCAAGTACACTGCATGGCCTAAATCGCCCCTGTTCTCCATTACCTGTAGCCAGTTACAAGGAAGTATATGCGCAACAATTTGTCTAAATCCCCCAGGCCGTACAAATAGATCCCACTGAGGCAGTAGAGGCATTGGCTCAGGTCCAAGGTAAGCCCATATTAAGCCGCCCATTTCCTCAACTGGATAGTTTGTGATTTGTATTTTTTCAGGAAAAGTACTGCCTGGAGGGTCAAGTGGCATCTCGAGGCATTGCCCTTTTTCATTAAATAGCCACCCGTGATATGCACATCTTAAGCCGCTTTCTTCCGGTATTGCGTATTCCAAGCTCGTCATTCTGTGCGGGCAATTAAGCTCCAGTAGACCATATTTACCCGACCTATCTTTATATAAGCAAAGTTCCTCCCCTAATATTCTGACTTTTTGCACTGGCTTTGAATCGAATGTTTCAGTAGCTGCAATGGGGTGCCAGTACTTGCGCATAAGGTCGCCGCCTGGTGTACTAGGGCCAACTTGCGTTAGCAGTTCATTTTCTTCAGTAGAAAGCATTATTATCTCTCCTATCAGATCGCGTAAAAGTTTCTAGGATTGAAATCAACGATCTTATTGATCAAGCTTGTACTCAAGTCAGTTCGGCTTTTTAGAATAGAAATAGCATCGATTTCGCTGGATGGGTCAAAATGCCCGTAGTCAGTTCCGATTAGCAGGTTGTCTTCGCCTACGTACCCAACAATATAATCAAGATCATCGTCATTTTGGCATGTAACGTATACCCGGAATTCAGCAAAAGGATTGTCAGGAAAAACTTTGCCTGATGCTTCGTACCTACGCCTAGCTTCATGGGCGACCCATGGACCCCATTGAGCGCTCGCTTCAATGAAGCCCCATCTCAGTAGAGGGAATTTTTGGGGAAGTTCGCTAACCATATATGAGTGGCATGAGACTGCAGTCATAGCTCGAAACATTCCAAATGAAGCACCTGGGTCGTACGGCGAACGTAACACGTCGCAAACTGCCGAGTTCCCGTTAGCGATGTGAACTGCAATTGCCATATTTAATCGTTCCGCTTCTTCGTATATTGGGTAAAAGTAAATATCAGGCAAAGTGCGAGTCGACTCTATAGGGCGCATGCAGACTGCGACTGCGCCATTATCTTTAGCAAACCTCATTTGATCTAGTGCGTCGTTAATACTTGTCAGTGGAAGGACACATGACCATCTGAAGCGGCCGTTCCCTTTGCTCCAAATATCGGCTAACCATCTATTCCAAGCCTTGCAAACTGCAACATCAACTTCAATCCGATCTGCAACCTGCTCAATAAAAAGCGTGTTGTGCAAAACTTGCACATCTATACCTAATTGGTCCATATGGTTTAATCGAGACTGAATGTCAGACATTTCTCGAGCGTCTTCTGGGGTTTGTGTATTACGGTCAACGGGGCGTAAATGATCGATGTCGCTAAGCATCGCCCTGCGGCGTAACTTATCATCCACTAACCATCGGTAGTTACCAGGTTCACTCCGAGCCGAAGCAAGCACTGGCTTGAAACGAATATCGTTATCATCTATGAATTCCCATGTTCGTTCAGTCTCTACAACATGAGCATCACTATCGATTACTGGCACTTAGTCTCTCCTTAAGAAAGATTTAGTAACATGCGGAATATACCATGAAAAATCACGCAGAGTAATGAGTAATGCAAATTTTGAGGACGCGCGATATTGTCTCCTACGTTTTCGGGGTTCTTCTATTCGCTTGCCTACTATTCATTTTTGGAGTCGGATGCGCCAATGAAGATCATTCAAGCAAAAAACCCGACTCTTCGTTTATGAGGCAGGAAGCTACAGTCGCTCGCCTTCCTAAAACCGCTACACCAACCGCAACGGTCAAAATTAATGCAGAGAGTCATTCAGTAGGAATTCGACTATGGGTTCTAGAGCAAGAAATACCTGAAAATAAGCTTCCCAAGTACGATAGGAAAACATGGCGCCATTGGGTGGATCGTGATAGGGATTGTCAAAATACAAGGGCCGAAGTGCTTATTGAAGAAGCATTGAACGGCTCTTTAGTAATGAGTTCAGATGGCTGCAAAGTCATTTCTGGGAAGTGGCAAGGTGTCTATACGGACAAGCTTTATACAGACCCTAAGTCTCTTGACATAGACCACTTAATACCTCTTGCCAATGCTCACAAGTCTGGTGGATGGGCATGGGATAGTAGTGAAAAAAGAGCATTTGCTAATGACCTATCTAATTCATGGCATTTATTGGCAGTAGAATCTTCTGCCAATCGATCAAAAGGCGCTAAAGGGCCTGAGTCATGGCGACCAAAGAATAAAGAATCCTGGTGCAGATACGCTAAGGAATGGAGCAATATTAAGTCTGCCTATCGATTGTGGGTTACTGTAGATGAAGTCATGGCATTAGAAGACATGCTCACCGCATGTCCAGTAGAAGACATAGTTACCACCTATAAAAGGCCTGTCGCTGAAGAAATTATCGGATCTTTACTTAAACGTTTTCGCGAGCAAGCAACTATTACACCAAGCGAATCTAATTCTTTGCCAAAATTTGATCCACTTGGGCCAGATAAAGATTGTGGTGACTTTAAACAATGGGTTGATGCACAGGATTTTTATATAGCTGCTGGAGGTCCCACTGTAGATAGGCATAGGCTCGATGGCAATAAAGATGGAATCGCTTGTAATAGTTTGAGGGGTGCTCCCAAAAGCTAATCGGCTGGAAAGGGTGGAGCGGGAGACCGGATTCGAACCGGCGACAGCCTGCTTGGAAGGCAGGAACTCTAGCCACTGAGTTACTCCCGCATATGTACAATGTTACAGCAAAAAGCACTATTCGTCAGGTTCATTAATGTCTTTTTTGCTAAATACCATCACCCTCAGTGATACTTTCCAATCCATATGAATAATCTTCCCACAGTCATAGTGTTCGTTAGAAAGTGCTGATTCCCTCTTTTCGTAAAGCAGGAATCACATCCTGCGCGATTCTTTGCAATTGATCGCGATCAGACGTGACCGTAGCAAAAATGAGCGTTCGAACTCCGGCCTTCAGCAGGCGCATAGCACCTTCGATACATTTATCCGGAGGTCCATACAAAGTGAGATTTGCCGCGTCGTAAGGGGCGCCATAGTACCGTGGCAAACGCGAGTGGAGTCGTTCCAAGGCTCGCTCCTCCGAGTCATCCACGTCGATGTAACAGAATTTCGCTGGCTCCAAAGAAGCCGGATCCCGACCAAGGTCCACAGCATGGCTGGTGACGATCTCCCAATTGCGCTTGAATATCTCAGGAGTAGTCGTGCTTGAAGCTAGCCAGCCGCTCCCGATTCGTGCAGCGCGTTTCAACGCGGCCTCCACTCTGCCTCCGATCAAGATCGGAATCGGCCTGTCCTCAGGTCGAGGGGTCATCGACTCCGCCAGCGCATTGGGGATATTAGCCTCTCCACTATTACTCTGACCCCAGAAAGAACGGAGAGTCTCAACCGTTTCCACAAATCTACTGACACGGGTACTTGTTGGAATTCCACTAGCTTCATATTCCAGTGGTCGTCCTCCTAGTGAAGCACCAACGACTAGCCGGCCGTCCGATAGGTGATTGAGGGTCGAGAGCGACTTGGCAAGTGGAATCGGGTTGCGCAGGTTGAAAAGCAAAACGCTAGTACCGAGTTGCACCCGAGAAGTGCAAGAGGCTACAAAAGATAGTGTTGTCACCGCCTCGAGTATGTCGATACCTGGATGAAGAAGCCGATCTTCCACCCAGACGGAATCGAACCCAGAAGCCTCAGCATCAGCAGCAAAGGCCTTCATTTCTTCTGACGACGGGACATCTTCCCAGCCTACGTTGGGGAGATATATACCAAATTTAAGAGTAGGTCTCGGATTCATAGACAAAGCAAATTCCTTTTCCTATTTTAATGCCACGCTCGAATTTACATACTGAACCATTCTGAAGTCTGCTACGGAAGCTTTGGTTCAAGACCAGGAAGGTTTTTGTCAAAATATAATACTCTGTTAGGCATTGTTTTTATTATTGTGTCCTTCAGAGATTGGGGAATACGAGTAGGCTTATACCTCAGGGCGTAGTACATAGGAAAGCTCTCGGCCACGTCTTCACGATTTGGATAATCTCTCGCATAAGTGGAAATAAAATTCCCATCTGCTTTCTGGGCTGCTTCCCATTTATCATTGTAGTGGTATGCGTCTAGTGATGTATGTGACGCTTCGTGAATAAACGCTTCTTCTAAATTACCAAGCGCCATGAATTTCAAACCCTGTTCATGATGGATTAGCAGGTTATTGTTACCTCCACCAAAATTAGCATCTCCATTGTGAAGCCAAATCGTATCAACATCTTGTAAAAGAAGCGTAGGCAATCGACCAATTGGAACAAGATACATAAGAGCTACCTCTCTAGCGGTTTCCTTGCTTACAAACTCAGGATTGACCTGAACTTCTATGGTTTTACCATTAGTAAAAGTTGCTTCAAACAAAAATGGAGTAAGAGTAATCCATCCGCTTCTACGATCAAACATTTTCCTTGGATTATCAGGTACTTTCGTTAAAGTTTCGAAATGAGTAGGGTCAGTTTCGTTTATAATTTCAGAAGTATTTGGAGTCCAAAGAGTACCTCTAAAAGGCGGGGCTGTATTGCCTGAGCACGAAATAGTAATCAGTAGCATTGTTGTTAGCAGAGCGGTGAAACGAACCAAGGAAACACCTTATTTATGCAAAGGAATGCGCTACCGTAGACTCAATCGCTAAGCTACCTGCGCAGCATACGTAATGCTATAGCAAAAAATCGCATTTCGTCAGGTTCGCTTATATGTTTCTTTACCTAAAACCATGACCATCGCGGTACCGATAAGTAAAAGGACTACAACAGCTAAGAATGCGCTAGTGAAACTAACTGTGTCCGCAATCAGTCCTATAAATAATGGCCCCGCTGTTTGGCCTGCGCTTTGGGAAAAAGCCCAAACTCCAAGAAACGCACCTCTTTTATCCTCAGGAGCAAGATCCATGGCATAAGTTTGCACAGTACCTGTTCCGATCGCTTCAGCAAGCCCAAATATCAGAACAGCTGCTAACGCACCTGTAAAACTCGATAGGTCTGACATAAGCCAGACCGAAAGCGCAGTAATTATTAATCCTATAATTAATGTTTTTTTTCGACCGTATCGATCGGCTGCAATACCAGATGGAATGGCCGCAAAGAGAGCTAATATTCCTGAAATTGCAATCAAATTGCCAACTTGAATTTCATCCAATCCAGCTACATCAGTTCCCTGTACTGGGAAGAAAGTACGGAAAACTCCAGTACCTCCAACCACCATACTGACTGCAAAGGTACCGATAGCCAATGCTAGAAATGCGCGATTTCTGAACATATTTAGATCAAGATTAGGAATCCATTTTCTCTTTCTCTTAGTGATGGTCTCTCCAGAACCTGCAGGCGTATGACGCTTTGTATGAGACTCGCGTATCCACCAAACAGTAACGATGATTACGGCCACTTTATTGATGGCAATGAAAAGGAAAACTGATGGCAACGATATTACAGTGGCTACTATCCCTGCGACTGCAGGGCCAGCAAGCAAGCCAATGCGAGAGGAAGTCTGCCTCAATGCGACGGCCCTTCCTCTGGAAGCAATCTCTGTTTCATCGGCTAGTAATGCATTTGAAGAAGTCAGCCAAACAGCAATCCCTGTTCCTCCTAAAATTTCGAGTAAGAAGAAAGGGAGATAGGTGTCAGAAAAAAATTGACCTGTTAATGAAGTGATGTGGATAGCCGCGCCAAGGATAATAAACGGCTTTCGCCCAAATTTATCTGTTAAATACCCTGTAAGAGCACCCACAAAAGTTCGAGGGGCAGCGCTTACGGATGACGCTAAGGCGACAAGAAGGAATGAGTCGCTTACGGAATATGCAAATAATGGCCTTACCAGCCATAATCCGCCAGTTCCAAATCCCCAAAAGAAGAACATTAAAAAAACAGGTAATGTTCTGGGATTTAGAAGGTCCAATATGCCTTCTTTTTTCGTTTCCACGCGCATTTAGGCATCCTACACCTTCTAGAGTAAAATCGCAGAATGAGTAAAGATTTACAGTTAATTGGAAATGAAATATTGAGCTTTGACAGCGTCATGTCAACCATGGATATTGCCTGGGAACATTACGAACTAGGCAAAGAGCATGGCCTAGTTATATTGGCAAAGCGCCAAACCCAAGGTAGGGGCCGATTCTCGCGACGGTGGGTAACTGGTTACGACGAAACATTATCAATGTCGGTTCTTCTTAAGCCCCCCTTAGATCTACTGCCTTTCATACCGATTGCTGCCAATTTGGCTATATCTGACACTCTAAACGATCTTGCAAACGTTGAATGTTTGTACAAATGGCCTAACGATGTCTTGGTTTCAACAAGAAAAATTTCTGGAGTATTACTCGAAAGTCGCGTATCTACAGACGGGGTATGCGCGGCTGTTATTGGTATTGGAGCAAACATTAACTTGGATGTCAGTGCATATTCCGAACTGTCAGACTCAGCAACAAGTTTGTATGCCTTAACCAATCAAATTGTTGATATGCGAATGGTAGAGAAACGAGTTATCCAAAATTTGCAAAACAGGTATGCAGAGGCTAGTTCCAATCCAGCATATACCCTAGCAAAATGGTCTGCGAGCTTAGCTACTCTCGGTAAAGAAATAGTAGTGCATCAAAGGTCGGGTGCAATTTCAGGAATAGCAGAAGGAATTGACAACCGAGGAAGGTTGATCCTCCGTCTGCCTTCAGGTAAGGCTGCTATCCTTGAAGAAGGAGATGTAACTCTGTCAGCGTAGCTCTATCAGGTACAATAGACTAAAGAGCGATATCAAGAGAATTAAATGAACCTCCTTCCTAATAGTTCCCAACAGCAACAACGATTAGTTTCAGACATAAATATTCGTCTCAGGAAATTTTTTGAACGAAGAGGGTATGAGCTTTTCTCTACATCAATGCTTGAGCGAACAGACTTGTATTTAAAAAAGTCAGGAGGAGAGCTTGCTTCACGCATGTATTCATTTACTGATCCTAGTGGCGCTGAAGTAAGCATGAGGCCTGAATTTACATCCTCTGTGGTTAAAAATTATGTCAGCGGCCTGCTCAAAGGCCCATTACCTCAAAGATGGACCTACTCTGGCTCTGTGTTTCGCTATGAACCGGGATTTTCCGGGGAATTTCAGCAAATTGGAGCAGAACTGCTTGGGGCAGGTAGCTCTGATGCAGATGCTGAAATTGTTGCCATGGCATCGCAAAGCCTCTCTACCATCGGTATTCGTGGGCATAAGATACGCATTGGTCACATGGGAGTGGTCTCTGAAATGCTTGAATGTTTAGGGCTTTCAAAACGAGCAGGCGTCTTCCTTTTACGTAACATTCCACAACTTCGAACTGGTGAGGCAGGATTAGCTCAAATACGTGAAAGTGCTAGTCGTTTTGGACTATTAAGTTCTGGTAATAATTCAGATCTTGCACGAATCACGCGCGAAATGCCGCAACAAGATGTCATGCAAATGATAAAAGGTTTTATTGGAGATGGAATGCACGGCGCTTTGGGACAGCGAACTTCTGAAGAAATAATTTCCAGGTACTTGGAGAAATTGCGAGAGGAAGGTCAGGCTGAATTTTTTGATATAGCGATTGAGTTATGCAAGGAATTAATAGCACTTGCAGGGCCTCCACTTGTTGCTAGGAAGAAACTGACAAAGCTCGCAAAAGCATATTCAATTCCCGAAAATGTTTTCGATCCAATCGATTCATTCTTTGACTCGCTGGGGCATTATGACATGAAAAATGTCCCTCTTATTTTAGACCTAGCCTCTGCGCGAGGGATTGCATATTACACTGGAATCATTTTCGATATTGAAAACCCGCGGATTAAGATCGGCCGTTCAATAGGTGGGGGAGGTCGGTATGATGGGTTGATTGAAGCATTGGGAGGGAAAAAATCATTACCAGCAATGGGTTTTGCATTAAATTTGGAGCAAGTAGCCAATTTGCTCCCCAAGGACTATGACCTAGATTTAGAAGAAACTCCAGCAAAAATACTCGTCACCGCGCAAGAAACTGCAATGAGCGAAGCTGTCGCTACAGCAGAGAGATTGCGGGCACAAGGTTTTTTTGCTGAAATCGACCTCGAGTGCAAAGATGATGCTAGCGCTGCGAAATATGCAAAGCAGCGTGATATTCAAACTATTATGAGGGTAGGGCAGGATGGCCAAGTCAATGAGCAATTTATCTAGCTCTGCATCTGAAATTTTACGTTTGGTAATACCGAGTGATGGAGCAATGTACCAAGAAACTTTAGATTTCTTAGCCGAATGCGGCATGCACGTTCGCAGGCCAAGTGCTCGTGGCTACACTGGCAAGTTAACGTCGATATCTTCAGTGGAAATTGTCTTTCAACGGACTGCAGATATTTCGAGCAGGGTAGAAGCAGGTGACGCAGATATAGGAATTGTTGGGTATGACCGCTTTGCTGAAAGCCGTATTGATGATAGTGACGCAGCAGTGGTAATTCCCAATTTAGGCTTTGGCAAATGCGCATTAGTTGTAGCGGTCCCTGAGAGTTGGGTCGATGTTGAATCCATGTCTGACTTAGCAGACTTAGCTGTGATATTCCAAGAAACCAATAGAGAATTGCGTGTGGCTACAAAGTATCCTTCATTGACACGTAAATTCCTCTACCGACATGACGTTAATTATTTTTTGCTATCAGTTTTATCAGGAACAGTAGAACCTGCTCCAAGTATGGGCTACGCAGATTTCATTGTTGATTTGACTGCTAGTGGTCAGACTTTGCGTGAAAATCATTTAAAGCAAGTCGCTGACGGAACTGTAGTTCAATCAGAGGGAGCTTTAATTGCAAATCGGCGATTATTAAGTCAATCAGATAAAAAAACAGAGCTTTTCCAAGAAATAATTAAACGTATTGAAGCACAGAGACTGGTATAGCTAATGAGAATCGTTGAAAATTTCGCTACTAGCCTTCGAGAATTGGAGCGTTACCCAAGTCAGGAAGATCCTAATCTTCCGTCTCACGTACTTGATAGACTTGCGGCAATATTTGGAGAAGCTATCTCTGCAACTGAAGCGGTATCGCGAATTATTGCAGATATCCGACTCCATGGGGACCAAGCAATTCTTGACTACACTAAGCGTATTGATGGAACTGAGCTAGTTAATCTAGACATACCGAGTGACACATGGGCTAGCGCTTCAGTTAATTTGAATGAAACTTTACGCGAGGCCTTATCGCTTTCATCGTCACGGATTTTTGATTTCCACCAAGCATGCCTGCCAAAAGATTGGTTTGATGGAAATTTGGGAGTAGGGCTCAAGCACGTTCCCATCGAAAGAGTTGGGATTTATATTCCTGGCGGCACTGCAACGTACCCATCTACAGTCCTGATGAGTGCAATACCGGCACGCGTAGCAGGGGTTAAAGAAATCATTCTATGTACCCCAAATCCGACCGCTTCGGTTTTAACTGCTGCACTTAATGCAAAAGTAGATCAGGTATTTCAAATTGGAGGAGCGCAAGCTATCGCTGCAATGGCATTTGGCAGTGAGAGTATCCCACGGGTGGACAAAATTGTCGGGCCAGGGAATATTTTTGTCTCGATTGCAAAGCGGCTTGTATATGGGAGTGTAGACATTGATGGTCTCTATGGTCCTACAGAAACATTGATAATTGCCGATGATTCAGTGAATCCACAAATAATTGCTTCCGATTTACTAGCACAGGCAGAGCATGACGATCTAGCTACTCCAATACTTATAGCTTTTTCACGCGCTACAGCTAACCTTGTTAATGATCACATTGAAGAACAGTCAGCAAATATGCCTAGGGAATCGATTATCAAAAATTCTTTGGCCAACCAAGGCGCTATTCATCTTGTTTCTGATGTATCTGAGGCTATTAAGTTATCCAATGTATTCGCGCCAGAGCACCTCAGTTTACTTATACGAGATGCAGAGAAATACATTCCGCAAATCGAAAATGCAGGTGGAATCTTCGTAGGGGAAAACAGCCCTGAAGTTTTAGGGGATTATGTGATTGGACCCAGTCATGTGATGCCAACTGGTGGTACTGCAAGATTTGCCTCTAACTTGGGAATTAACTCCTTTCTCAAGCAGATTCCTATAATGAATTTGTCATCTTCAACAATGCTGCAACTTGCACCCGCTGCTGTCGAAATAGCTGGCATAGAAGGTCTAAGTGCACATTCTGCCTCTGCTGCAATACGGATTGAAGGGATTGAAAGTACTTCCGACGAAAAGGGGCAATCGAGCTGATGTCAAATATCAATCCTTTAAATTATATTCACGATAGATGGCGTAGGCTTTCACCTTATGAAGCCGTAGATCCTCCGGAGAAATTGGCTGAAGCTGCAGGCATTCAAGAGAATGAAGTCATAAAGCTCAATGCTAATGAAAACCCTTATGGTCCTTCACCTCTGGTGCTAGAGGCTCTACGAGATTTTCCTAATGTCCACATTTACCCCGACCCAGCGCAAGTAGCCATGCGTAAAGCCATAGGGGATTACATTAAGGTTGATCCACATAATGTCGTAGTTGGCAATGGTAGTGATGAAATAATTGATCTGGTGTTCCGTGCAGTTCTATCGGACGGCGATGCAATTATTAATGCAGTGCCCACTTTTGGGATGTATCCAGTAACGGCCCAGATTTGTGGGGCTAATACTATTTCTATACCCAGGGGTTCTTCATTTGAAATACCTGTTCATGAAGTAATGGCATGTGCAAGCAAAGCCAAAATAATAGTAGTTGTATCCCCCAATAACCCAACAGGCAATTTAACTCCCCTTGCAGATATCGAGGTTTTACTTGACTCCGGCTCATTACTTGTATTGGATGAGGCATATGCAGAATTTAGTAATCAAACTGCTATGGGATTAATTAATAAGTATCCAAATTTAATTATCCTCCGAACATTGAGTAAATGGGGTGGGCTTGCTGGATTAAGGGTAGGGTATGGGGTAATGAATACTGCCCTGGCTGATGTTTTAATGAGAGGAAAGCCCCCTTATAACGTTTCACGTACTGCAGAAATTGCGCTATTGGCTTCATTAAAAGACCATGCTGTTTTGGATTCTAGGGCGCAAGTCATAATTGCGGAAAGAGATCGGTTGTACGAAACCTTGGAGAACTTACCCGGAGTAGAACCTCTCCCCTCACAAGCCAATTTCATCCTATGTCATATTGCTGAAGGTCGTGCAAAAATGGTATACGAAGGGCTCGCTCAAAAAGGCATAGCAGTGAGATACTATTCGGAAGGGCGCTTAGAAAATTACCTGCGCATTAGTGTAGGTACAACAGAGCAAACCAACAAGCTAATCGTAGCGCTGAAGACTTTAGTGTAGGTGTTATATGGAAGCCCGAAAAGGTAATTACAGTAGGACCACAGGCGAAACAGAGATTTCCGCTACAATCAATTTAGATGGAACAGGAGAATCAAACATATCTTCTGGCAACGGTGTACTCGATCACATGATTAACCAGCTTACACGCCATGGATTAATTGACATTGAACTCCAAGCAAAAGGCGACAGTGCTTTAACAGGCTGGCATCACACGGTTGAGGATTGTGGCATTGCATTAGGCAGGGCATTCTCCGATGCACTAGGCAACGGCGCTGGTATTAGACGAATGGGGCACGCATTGGTTCCTCTGGACGAAGCTCTCGCCCGGGTTGCCCTTGATTTAAGTGGACGCGGCTATGCTGCAGTTGACTTGGGTATAACAGGTACAAATATTGCTGATTTACCAGGCGATTTATTAAGGCATTTTCTTGAATCGTTTGCAGTAGAAGCACGCATGACACTACACATCAATGTATTAGAGGGAATCAACGCGCATCACCGAGCAGAAGCTGCATTCAAAGGATTGGCAAAAGCCTTACGTGATGCAACGGGGCGTGATGAAAGATCTGCAAATACGATACCAAGTACAAAAGGGTCGATCTCTTAAGTCGTTATCTCATCCAGAACAAAATCAAATGATTCTATGACCGTATTCGCAAGTAATTTTTCGCACATGTCAGTTACTTGAGACTCAGCAGATTGTTCATTAGAAGCTTGCAAATCGATAGCAATAAATTTCCCAACGCGTACGTTTTCAACAGATTTAAAGCCCAATGAATTTAATCCAGTCAGTACAGCATTACCCTGAGGATCGTTCACGCTTTGCTTAAGCATAATCTTGATCGTTGCCCTGAATAACATTGTTACCCACTAGCCCCGCAGGTACTGCCCATAAATAAAGGTCCTTTATTAAGATGGTCATCCACAAATGCTTGCATACTTTCTTGGTCATCAACTTTCGTTTCATGCAGCCAACCCCAAGAAGTCATCACGACCTCTCCTGAATCCAGTCCGTTATGAGGATTTACAAGTAAACACCCCGGATACCCTGGCTGCTGTCGTGCAAAGTCTGCCAGTTTAACCGCATCTGCATCTGACAAACCATGATTAAAAATTACAGCTCCGTATTCAAGATTTCTAACGGCTTGCCCGTCAGAAATCTGTTTGTCATGTACACCCCAATCTGCTGCTAATTCCAATCTTGGTCCGGAGGTTGGAGGAGTCGTAGAATATGAAATAGATGATGTGTCAGATACAACACCGCCAGGCTGAATGGCAATTTGCGTACCTACTAGCTCTTTAACTACTACGTCTTGATTATCAGAGCCAGATCTAACTCCGCCACCTATAGATGGCAAAACAAGTCCTGCTATTAAAGCAATAGCAATAAGGCTACCACCTGCGGTATAGATCCTACGTTTGCGAGTCTTTTTTGCCTCAGATCTAAGCCGTCGTTCATGTCTCGCTACAGTATTCCGAGACGGAAGTTTTGCTTTTTTAGGAACTCCTCGAGCAGTGGCGCCTTGATCAGTAGGTTCTTCTTCATGCTCTAGGCTCTCAATATTTTCTTCAAAATTATTTGTATCTTCAGCAGTCACGCAATGCTCCTAGGGCTAAAGGTCTAGCGGTGTACCTACAAGCCTCAAATAAGCTTCTAGATAGCGCTCTCGGGTTTTTTCTATTATTTCTGCAGGCAATGAAGGGGCAGGTGGTGTTCTATCCCAGTCTTTTTGTGTCAAAAGCCAGTCTCTGACGAATTGCTTATCAAAATTTGGTTGCGATTTACCGGGATTATGCCCGGATGCGTCCCAAAATCGACTCGAATCTGGAGTTAATACTTCATCAATCAGGATAATTTGACCATCATGCATGCCAAATTCAAATTTAGTATCAGCAAGCATTATTCCCCGATCCAGTGCAATATCATGTGCTCGTTGGAACACCGCAAATGATAGCTCCTGTAATCTACTAGCGAGCTCAATTCCAACCATTTCACCTAACTCAGCAATTGTGACTGGCTCATCATGCCCTACTTCAGCTTTTGTAGTAGGAGTAAACATTAAATCTGGTAGCTTGCTTCCATCCTGCAGCCCTGAAGGCATCTCAACCCCAAAAATAGTCCCGGTTGAATCATAATCAACTAACGCAGAGCCTGTGAGGTAAGCCCTTACAACGCATTCAGCGTCAATTCTCTCTGCTCTCTTCACAATTGTCGCCTGACGCGCGACTTCAACAGGAAGGTTTTTAATTAACTCATTATCTTTAAATCTATCTTGTACCTCCGGATCGTCAGCTAAGCCAATGAAATGGTTTGGAACAATATCCTCAGTTTGCTCAAACCAAAATTGTGACATCCGAGAAAGCACCCGTCCTTTGTCAGGAATGCCGTCCGGCAGAACAACATCAAAAGCAGATATCCTGTCAGTAGCCACCATAAGCAGCAATCCATCACCCAAGTCATAGGTGTCACGAACTTTCCCTCTATAAAGTCTGTCAGGTAACGGTGTTTCTAATAAAGGTTTCATATACATCCCATAATAAATTATTTATCTAAACCGACTCGTTCGTACAAAGCATCGACACATTGCGTATAAAAAGTATAGTCAAAAAGCTCCTCAAGTGAGGAAGGCTCAATGAGCTCTTTCACCTTAGTATCATTTTTAATTAATTCCCGAAAGTCAGCACCTTCGTCCCAAGTTTTTGCTGCATACGATTGCGCTAGTTTATAAGCTTCATCGCGCGACATACCAGCGTTTACCAGTGAAAGCATTACTCTCTGCGAAAAAAGTAAGCCGCGAGTCGATTCTATATTGGCAATCATACGATCGGGAAAAACAGTCATCCCCTGAACAATTCCAGTGAAGATGTTCAAAATATAATCTAAGGCCATGCAAGAATCAGGCAATATAATTCGCTCAGCTGAGGAGTGTGAAATATCGCGTTCATGCCATAAAGCGACATTTTCAAGCCCTGTAATTGAATTGCCTCGTATTAGCCTGGCAAGTCCGCAAACTCTTTCAGATAAATCTGGATTACGCTTATGTGGCATAGCTGACGATCCAGTTTGTCCTTCGCCAAATGGCTCTTCCACTTCGTGCACCTCAGTTCGCTGCAGGCCCCTTATCTCTGTAGCAAATTTCTCTAGTGAAGCCGCGATTACTGCTAGCGTCGTAAGAAAATAAGCATGACGATCTCTTTGTACAATTTGGTTCGATAATGGAGCGTAATCAATACCTAATGCATCACATGCAAACGACTCTATCTCTAGAGGTACTGTAGCATGCGTTCCAACTGCGCCTGAAATTTTACCTACGCTAATTTGTTTTGTCGCATGGATAAGCCGATCTCGATTGCGACGCATTTCATCCCACCACAAAGCTAATTTGAGGCCAAAGGTGGTAGGTTCAGCATGGACGCCATGTGTACGGCCCATCATTAGCGTGTATTTATGCTCTTTGGCCTGAATTTGAATGGCATCAATCAAAGCATCGACCCCGTCAAGCAGGATTTTCGCGGAATCTTTAAGTTGAAGTCCTGTGGCAGTGTCCCACACATCGTTTGAGGTAAGCCCTAAATGAACCCATCTTCCTTCAGGGCCTAAATTACAGGTTATTGAATAGAGAAATGCAGTAACGTCGTGCTTAGTTTCAGCGAATTTTTCTTCCAGTTTCTTAGAATCCCAAGAGGCATTGCGTATTTTTTCTATATCCTGTTGGGGGATTGTTCCAAGCTTTGCCCAAGCCTCGCATACAGCTAGTTCTACAGCGAGCCATCGATCATATTTGCCATCGTCCGACCAAATACTTTTCATCGGTTCAAGTGCATAACGATCAATCATTTGTAATCTCCAATCGTTTTCTTTGCATAATCAATAATATCGTAGAAACTACCAAGTTTCTGATAGTTGATGGCATTGTCTGTACAAAATGTAACAAGCCAATCTCTTGCAAAGACATAGTCCGCACGCAGAGCAGGGCACGCATCTGAAGTACTATCGCCTGCATAGATTATCGTATCGCCTGAACCTTGGTATTGTTCTAACATTTTGCATTTACAATTGCCTGGCCACGCGAAACAGGATTTGTCTGCGTACGGGTACTTAAATGTCATTTCTGACTTTTCGAAATAGGTTTCTACTGAATGAATAGGAATATTAATGTCCTCAGAATCTAAAGCGGCAGTAATGTAAAAATCTAATCCATGGCTGGTTATTGCAATAGCAATATCATTGTTATTGCAAAATTCGACCAACTCTTTAAATCCTGATCGAAGAGGCCTACTCTCTCGTACAAAGCTTTCAATAATGGTCTTACTTTGATCCAGTTGCAAAAATGCTAATTCTTGGTATTTCGCCAAGGATATTTCCCGGTCGGAATACCTATTACGAATTTCTTCCCATGGCACTACGCCTGGGAGCATTACATCAGGCTGAAAACGTTTGAATATCGATTGGCCAACATTTGCAGCAGCCACTGTATCGTCAAAGTCGCATAGGATAGTCAACAAGAGAATTAATTCCTTTAGCGCTGCCTAAGTCGCTCGCGATACTGTTCCACTTCTTCTCGAATTTCAGGGTATTTTATTCCTAAAATTTCAGCAGCTAGCAAGGCGGCATTACGTGCACCCCAAGACCCTATCGCTACAGTTGCAACTGGGATGCCAGGAGGCATCTGCACAATAGAATAAAGCGCATCGACTCCCCCTCCCATTTCGCTTGAGGCAATAGGTACTCCGATAACGGGTAGCGTTGTATGAGAAGCAACCACACCCGGAAGTGCAGCTGCACCTCCTGCAGCGGCGACAAATACTTCAACCCCTTCTTTTTGAGCCGTCATAATATACTCTTCAACTTTTTTCGGGTTTCGATGTGCAGAGGCGACTATCAGATCTGCGTCAATTCCCAAATCGCCTAGTGTTTTTTTGGTATCTTCCATCACTGGTTGATCTGTAGCGCTCCCTACAATTATTCCTACTTTTGGCACGGGTACTCCTCTCAATTATTTAATAATTTTGTATTAATTAGAATTGTGCAATATCTGTGCGAAATTCTTTGCCGGTAAATTTAACAGAGCGCACTAATTTGTATGCACTAGCACGAGCTCCTTCCATTGTAGCTGCTTTTCCTATAGCAGTCAGGACTCTTCCTCCCGCGGTAGAGATCACTCCATCACGTAATTGAGTACCTGCATGGAAGATCATACCGTCATCGGATTTTTCATTAGAACCTTCAATTATATAACCTGTTTGATAAGTCCCCGGATAGCCACCTGATGCAATGACAACTCCTACTACGAAGTCATTTTCCCACCGTAATTGCAGATTTTCTAAGTTGCCGTCAAGAACAGCGTCGATTACGTCAATCAAGTCATTTTCAAGGCGAGGCAAGATAAATTCTGCCTCTGGGTCACCCAATCGCGCATTAAACTCAATAATTGAGGGACCTTGCTCTGTTAGCATCAAGCCTCCATATAAAACGCCAATATAAGGCGAACCGTCCAGAGCCAATTGGTCAATCACAGGCTGAATGCAAGTTTCTTTAATTTCCTGTTCAAGGTTATGACTCCACCAAGGTGGCGGGCTGTAGCCACCCATTCCACCAGTGTTCGGCCCTTCGTTACCGTCGTAAGCTCTTTTATAATCGCATGCGGCAACAAGTGAAGATATATTTTTACCATCGCTAAAACAAAACACGCTTACTTCAGGCCCAGACAAACAATCTTCAATGACTACGCAATGCCCCGAGGACCCAAATATATTTTCAATCATCATATTGTGTAATGCCTCAAGAGCATCATCAATAGACTGAGCGACTACAACACCTTTGCCTGCTGCTAACCCATCTGCTTTTATTACTATAGGCGCGCCATGCTCGAGAACATATTCTCTAGCATCTGAGTAGTTATCAAAAACCATAAATGGAGCAGTAGGAGCATTCGCTGCTCTCATTATCTCTTTAGAAAATGACTTGCTGCCTTCGATTCGAGCTGCTTTTTGAGAAGGACCAAAAATACGTAATCCTTCGTCTTGAAAGCGATCAACTATCCCATTAACCAATGGGATTTCCGGTCCTACTACGGTTAGATCTATATCGTTTTCTTTCGCGAATAAAATTAATTTATCGATATCATCGAGTGCAATTGGCACATTTATTGCTAATGCACCCGTACCAGCATTACCAGGTGCTACAAAAATTTCTGGTTTTTTGGGGCTAATAGAAAGCTTCCAAACAATTGCATGCTCCCTCGCACCACTACCTATTACTAGCAAGCGCATCGATATGATCTTCTCTTAGTTCGTATGAATTTTATTTTCAAAAATTGGCTCCATAGTAGATAAGGCTATGTTCAAAGACTCTAAATTCAAAGGCTCCTGACTAATCGTGCTTTTTAGAAATTCGGTGATTGAGTTTTCGAGGCCAATATCCCAATTATCTCTGTAGGATATGGAATTTTCGTAAGTTTTAGGTGGTGAAATAAACCTACCGTCTTCGTCATAATAATTCCTTGGCTCATGAATGTGCTCTGCTACTCCATCGTAACGGTATAGACCGTCTGTGCAAGTCAAAAGCAAATCAAATTGGTACGGCACTGAATAGCTCACGAATATATTTACACGCGCTTTGTTCGCCATATCAAGGGTTATCATAGAGGTATCTGGGACGTCACCATTTCCTGAGAAATTTTCAGATTTAATGTTCCCATTTACGATTCCACCAAAAAGATGAATAGCCGCATTTATAAAATGTACTCCGGTTTGTTCAGCAACCCCATTCGTACTGAGCGTTGATCTCCAGTTCTTTATATATTTATCGGAGTATGCGAATCCATGCCCCATGCGAATAGCCATTTCTATAGGAGCCCCTAATCGGTTTTTTGTAACAATTTCTTTTATTTTCCTGAAAACTGGCGAATCAATAAATGAGTAATTTACTTTAATCCTCTGCTTTGCTTCTAGATTGAGGTTTAACAAATACTTTGAGTTTTCGATGTTCGTAACAAGCGGCTTTTCAACCAAAATATATCCTGTGAATTTGGTTAATTTCTGTATGTATTCAACGTGCGATGGTGTAGGGCTTGCAATAATAATAGCGTTGCAAGAAAAGAGTGTTTGTAAATCATTGGTAACTCTGGGGTCTATGCCTTTGTAATCACGGTGATAGTAGATTTTTATATCTTCCACTAAATCGGATTTTTCCAAGATTTTTATGAGCCGAAGCGCGTGATTATCTTTACCAATAACGCCTACAGATAAGTTGTTATTTTTATGACGATTCATGAACAGCTCGTATTATTCGATTAAATATTCGTTTCTTCAAGCACATTTTGAATGAATAAGTTCGCGCCTGCAAAAAACATTTGACTTAGCCATTCTGGGTCACTCCAACGATCTACTGCATTTTCATCTGCTTGATCAGAAACATATTTGTAGCAAAAAAAATCTAGTTCATTAGCAAGGCTATATTTAGCTAGAGCATAAGCCTCCATATCTACCAAATCTGTATACAAAATATCTCCGTCAGTAACAAAGTTATCGCCGCTACCGCAGCTTAGTCCTGCCCTGCCCAGTTCTATAGTATCGATAGGATCAAATGGTGTTTGCCCTATTTTAAAGCCTAAGCTCCTTGCGTCCATGTCCCGTTGCTCTAATACCGTCACTTCATGCAGTCCAGAAATATTTTTATTGACCGCTCCTGCGGTCCCATAATTTATTAATGTTCTAGGAGAATGAATTTTTACTCCTTTCTGAACTCCAATCATTGCGTTCACTTTTCCCACACCTGTATAGCAAACATTCCAATCAGGAACGAGAGATTTAGGTAACTCTTGCTCTAGCGCAACCACTATAAGAGTATGTTCTTTAGTGAATTTAATCGTCATATTGGGTTAAGGAAAAAATTGGGCAGTTGAGTGTGTCTTTGCCTTTCAAGTTTAAGAGCTCTACTACAACCGCGCAGCCGACGACTTGCGCGCCTTGTGACTCAATCAATTCCTTTGCGCAGCTTAATGTGCCGCCAGTGGCAAGTAAGTCATCCATCAAAACAACACGCGCGTCCTTCAAATCAGCATCTTGCTTGATGGAAAGCCCATCTATCCCGTATTCCAAGCTATATTTTCTGGATTCTAGTTGCCCGGGCAACTTACCAATCTTTCTAACCATGATTGAGCCTATATTCAATACGTCCGCGACAAGCGCAGAAAACAAAAACCCTCTCGCATCAATTCCGGCGATATAGTCAGGAGACCAATGTTCAATGGCAGTAGCTAGATTAGTTTTGGACCAAGACATCGCTTCGGGTGACTTTAACAATGGGCTTATATCTCTGAACAATATTCCCGATTCAGGAAAATCGGGGTAGCTAGCTACAAATTTATCAATGTCCACGTTCATTCCCATTCAATCGTACCAGGAGGTTTGCTAGTAATGTCGTACACCACACGGTTAACGCTTGGTACCTCATTCACAATACGATTAGAAATTCGTGCAAGCGTATCGTATGGAAGCCGTGCCCAATCCGCAGTCATGGCATCGTCACTTGTTACAGCACGTAGTGCTACCACATGCTGATACGTCCTTTGGTCTCCCATAACTCCTACCGTTCGAGTGTCTGTTAAGACTGCAAAACTTTGCCACAAATTTTCGTAGAGCCTGTCATTTTTTATTTCGTCCATAACGATCCAATCTGCCGCCCGGAGCGCCTCCAGTTTTGCAAAAGTGACATCACCAATCACGCGTATTGCTAACCCAGGTCCTGGAAAGGGCTGCCGGTTCAAAATAGTTGAAGGCAGGCCCAACTCGGCGCCGGCAAGCCTGACTTCGTCTTTGAACAAATATCGTAACGGCTCTACCAATTTCAGCTTCATTCGTTCAGGCAAACCGCCTACATTATGATGGGTTTTTATCTTATGGGCAGCAGTACTTTCAGATGTTTGGCTTTCGATAACATCCGGGTAAAGAGTTCCTTGTGCTAAGAAGTCTACTGAGCCCAAGGATCCAGCTTGTTCCTCAAATATATTTATGAATTCAGCTCCAATAGTTTTTCGTTTTTCTTCGGGGTCCGCGATACCTGCTAACGCGGTTAAGAATCTTTCTTCTGCGTCTACATATATCAAATTCAACCCTAAACTATCTTGGAAAACTTGACGTACCCGCTCAGGCTCCTCACGCCGGAGCAGCCCGTTATTTACAAAAATACAAGTTAATTGATCCCCAATTGCCTCATGTACAAGCTTTGCAGTAACTGCAGAGTCTACTCCGCCTGATAACGCGCAAATTACTTTGCCCTTACCTACTTGTTTTTTTATTCTTTCGATGGTTTCTGAGACGAAATTACCTGGCGTCCAATCGCCTGCAATATTGCAGATCTTGTAGGCGAAGTTCCTTAAAACTTCAGTCCCTTGGGGAGTGTGAACAACTTCAGGGTGAAATTGAATGCCAAATATATTCGAATCATTGGCCATTGCTGCAACAGGTGAATTCTCGCTATACGCTATGGAATTAAATCCAGGAGGTAAATTGCTGATCCTGTCACCATGGCTCATCCAAACTGCTAGCTCTTCGTCCAAGTTTTCAAACAATGTACTAGGGTTATTTTTGTGTATGACTGCAAATCCGTATTCACGTTCAGTAGCAGGCGCCACCTCGCCACCTAATTGATGAGCAATGAGCTGCATCCCGTAGCAAATACCTAGTACTGGTACACCCATGTCAAATACCCAAGGTTGTGCCATAGGCGCATTGTCTTCGTATACCGAAGACGGCCCCCCTGAAAGAATAATGCCTTTTAAATTGAGATTGCTGATAGCCTCACGCGAAGCTTTAGGTGAAATCAGTTCACAGTAGACATTCTGTTCTCGAATCCTGCGCGCAATTAAACGGCTGTATTGGGACCCAAAATCTACTACCGCTATAGCCTCCGGCATACGTACTGGTTCAGGAAATGCAGGAGCATTACTAGACGTGCCTTCTCTCTCTTGAGCAATTTCAAGATAAGTCGAAACCTCAAGATCGCCAGTAGTTGCAACTCTATGAGTATCGCTAGATCCGTTTATGGAGTTATCTTTGTCGGGCATTTTGTTCTCGCTGAGCAACCTAAAAGTAGCATTGTCTAACATGTTGGTCAATTTCAAGTGATTAAGCCTTTATAATTGTTTGAGTGATATACTCGCTGCAACTTAAGAAGGCTTGATATGCCCCTTGTAGCTGACAACCCAAACAATCGGTCAATT